>Ga0222622_10000095_pt1 | contig 30249 bp, 31 predicted proteins | sample PLM2_5_b1metaG_FD_177335 | JGI IMG/M metagenome (GOLD analysis project Ga0222622, IMG submission 177335) | Groundwater sediment microbial communities from an aquifer in East River, Colorado, USA - PLM2_5_b1 | ecosystem: Environmental > Terrestrial > Soil > Riparian zone | place: USA: East...
CTTCCAGCCGGCGAGATTCTGCGGAGCAGCGGTCAACTCGATCATGGCCGGCTGCCCAGCGATACCACGGCCTGGTTGCGGGCTCGCTGATCCCGGCTCGGAGCCGGAGATCAGCGGGAGGCTGGGCCGGTGGTGCCGCGTACGACGAGCTCGACTCGCAGCTCGTCAGCCTGCTTCCCACCATTCGGCTCGGAGTCGAGGGCCCTGATCATGGCGTTCGCGGCCCGTACGCCCTGCTCGTGGGCGTGCTGGCTGACCGTCGTCAGCCCCCACCAGCGCGACATCGGATGATCATCGAAGGCTGCGAGCGAAAGATCATCAGGGCAGCGCAGTCCGGCAGCGCGTAGCGCCGCCATCGCTCCGAACGCCATTTCATCGGTGTGGCAGAAGACCGCAGTGGGGAGCTTCCGACCGCTGGCGAGCACTGCGCTCATCGCTCGCTCACCGTCAGTGGCGTGGCAATCGCCTGGCTGTACAACATTCCGACTGTCGATGTCGAACCCGGCCTCTCGCACCGTGTCGCGCAGTCCGTCGGTGCGCTGATCCCAGACGTGATAGTCAGTTTTGCCCGACATGCGTCCGTCAAAGATGCCGATATCGCGATGACCGAGCGACAGCAGGTGCTCGGCAACCAGCCGGCCACCAGCTCGGTTGTCGACGAAGATCCCCGGCACGCTGGTGAGCGGCGAGCCCGAGGCGAGGACTGGTACGCGAGCCGAGTCGGGGTTTTCTTCGTCCTGTTCGGTCGAGATCGTGCCGGCGAAGAGCAGTGCGTCGCGGCCACGTCCGGCTCCGAGCTCGCGGAACAGCTTGCGGAACATGACGGAGTCAACGTCAAGAAAGTCGGAGTCGACATCCAGATTGATCAGCTCCACCCGGAAACCGGCGGGGCTGAGGATCTCACTGGCTCCCGACGCGAACTCGCTGAAATACCAGGAGCGAAGCGTCGGAAGGACGATGCCCACCGTCCGGGACTGCCCGCTGGCGAGCGCCGTGGCCAGGTGCGATGCCGAGAAATCGAGCCGGTCGGCGGTCTCGATGATCCGCTCCCTGGTGGATGGGCCGACTCCGGGGATGCCGCGCAACGCGCGGGAAACGGTTCCCTTGTTGACGCCAGCCTCTCGCGCGACGTCAGCAATGGTGGTACGACGAGCGGTCGTATGGCGCCTCGTTGCGATGACCCAGGCACGGGTTTCGTCGAGCACGATACAAACTATACGGGGCCCAAGCGTTTCGAGCAGCCTATTCTCCTGGCTCTGACCAGGGGAATCATTCTCAGGCGCCCCCAACTTTGTCTCAGACCCGGGCCAAGAGAGAATTGCTCCAAGCCTGGGGTATTAGGGCCAGGGGAGGACTTATGACTGCCGCGCTGGGACGTTGGCGCGCCACGTACACGCCAGGGGAGTGGGTGGTGCTGTCGGGGCCGACTTCCCTCGTCGTGCTCGAACCCCCCAGCCGGGAATGGGCCGCCTTGATCAACACATTGTGGGATCAGGTCGTTGCCTCCAGCTCGATCACCGATCTCGCGTCGCTGTTGGCGACGTTCAAGATGGATCAACTGCCAACTTTCGGTGCCTTCTTTTGGACCGCAGATGGCATGCGTTCTCTGGTACGCGGCCAGATCTCGGTCATCGATCTCGCCACCGGAAAGGTCGTGGCCGATGGGAACGGAATCCAGACCTGGAGTGAGGTCGGACTCGCCGGCGTTGAGCAGGTACGCGTCGATCTGGCGCATGAAGGAGACATCACCCTGCTCGAGCTGCCGCTCGTGGTCGGCGCGGTACGCGCTTCGTCGGTGGTACTGGATGCGTCCGAAGGTGTTCAGGTCTCCTCTCCACAAGGGCGGCCGATCGCGGCCGACGTAGGGGACGGCCAACCCGAGGTATCGAGCGAGCCATCCACCGAACCCCTGCCAGAGGTCGTGGCATCAGCGGGCGCTGAGCTGACACAGGCTCTATCAGAGTCTGCCGAGGAGGCCGAGGCTGCTGCGCCGAGTCCACAAACAGCCGAGTTGTCTGCAACCGAGATCGCAGCCTTGGCGAACGCTGAGACCGAGCTCATGTCCTCGCCGTTCGACGAGCCGGCCTCAGACACTGAGCCTGACATTGCTGAGGGGGCCATTGCTGATCCGGATGTTGCTGAGCCGGATGTACCAGGCGGTTACGCCGGGCCGCAGAAGCTCGAAGACGCTGTGGCTCTCAACCTTGCCGGGGAAGATGCTGCCGAACTTGTTCCGCCTGCCACACCGCGGTCCGACGCATCCCCTCATTCCTCCGAGCCGGCGATACTCGCCGTGCTCTGCCCCAACGGGCACGCCAACCCACCCGACGCGACCAGCTGCCGGGTGTGCGGCGGCGCCGTCGGCACCCAGGGACCGCAGCTGGTCGGGCCTCCGGTCCTGGCTGTGCTTCGGGCCTCCAACGGGACAAGCGCCGAGGTCGATCGAACGGTCCTCATCGGTCGGGCGCCGTCCAGCGATCGGTCAAGCAGCCAGACACCGCGGCTGATGACGGTCCCTAGTCCTAATCACGACATCAGCCGGACACATCTCGAGGTATCTCCTGATGAGTGGCAGGTTGTTGTCACCGACCTGAACTCCACGAACGGAACGATCCTGGTACCGCCGGGAGCCGGGGATGGTCAGCAGCTCGCCCCTGGTGAGCGGATCCCCGTGCAAGTGGGCAGTGTCGTGGAGCTCGGTGATGGAGTGTCTGTATTGATTGACTTTCCGCAGTAGCGTCTGTCCTGCGAAAGTCACTAACACGAGGAGCTTGTCATGGAATCGCCCGTTACGGGTCGACCGAATCGCGAGACAGGCCTGCCGCCTGGGGTGGAGGTAGGCCCTCTTGGCAGGCGCTTCGTGGCGTTCCTGATCAACATGTCGGTTCCGGTCGTAGTGAGCCTCGCACTGATTTTTCTGCTTCCCGCCACCTCGGGTGCGCTGCGCATGACGCTCGCCATTGTTGGCGCCATCATCGCCATCGGCTGGCTGATCGTCGTGTGGTACCTACTTGCTGTAAGCGCGGCGAGTCCCGGTCTCAAGGCGATGAAGCTGCAAGTGGTGGGATTCCTCGACGGACGGCCGATCGGATTGAGCCGGGCCTTCATCCGCGGTTTGGTGTTCTGGGCCTTGTACATCACCGGCATCGGCCTGTTGCTCATGTTGATCTTCGAACTGCGGCAGCCACGCAAGCAGGGCTGGCACGATCTCGCCGCCACTGCGGTGATGATCAAGGAACGGGTTCTGGCACCGCCTGCCCAACCGGCTCGGGCAGCCGCTCCAGCCACGCAGAGTCCGTCGGGTCAAGCCTTGAACGGTTCCCTGCAGCCCAATGGTGCTCGCCCGGGAGTGCCCGCCGGCTCGATGTCCCCGAGCTATGCCGCCGACGACGCTTACAGCTCAGCCGGTAGCCCAGTGCCGCCTGGCCAACTGACTCCACCGCCTGGGATGGGGTACCCGACGGGTCCAGCCTCTCCGTACGCCGGGGCTGCCGCCATGCCGCAGAGTGGGCCGAGCGGCCCGTACGGCGGCAATGCGTACGCGACGCCGCACCCAGGCGCGCCGTACGGACCGCCGCAGCAATATGCGCCCCAACAGCAATACGCGCCGCCACAGCAATACGAGACGGTCGACCCTAGCGCCGAGCTCTATGCGCCAGATCAGTACAGCGGTCAGATGCCGCAGCAGCAGAGCAGTGCTGCGTCTGGTGCTTCGCCTTATGAGCCGTTGCCGGACGATACGGCGGGTGATCTCGCCGACCAAACCTCCGTCGCCGAGCGTTCGCCGTACCTCCAAGAATGGTCGATCTTGCTGGATGACGGGAGGCGGATCGCCCTGGACGGACTCATCCTGCTGGGCCGCAACCCGCAGCCGCAGGCCGGCGAAGAGGATGCCCAGCTGATCAAGATCGCTGACGAGACGCGTACCGTGTCGAAGTCCCATCTGGCGGTTGGGCTGGATGCCGGTGGGGTATATGTCGTCGACCGCGGATCGACGAACGGCTCGACAGTGTCGACGACCAACGGGATGTCGACGCGCTGCAAGGCGGGCGAAATGGTCCGGGTTGGTGAGGGCGCGATCGTATCCATCGGTGACCACTGGCTTGAGATCACGCGTGGCAGCTAACTGCTGCCTCCCGCGATAGTGTCCCGGCATGCTGCTCTCGGACCGCGACATCAAGGCCGAGGTCGATGCTGGCCGCATCGGGCTCGAGCCGTACGCCGTCGACATGGTTCAGCCGTCGAGCATTGACGTCCGTCTCGATCGATACTTCCGCGTTTTTGAGAACCATCGGTACCCGCACATCGACCCGGCGGCTGACCAGTCCGAGTTGACTCGGGCCGTTGAGCCGGTGGGCGAGGAGCCGTTCATCTTGCATCCGGGTGAGTTCGCGCTGGGCTCGATCTATGAGGTCGTCACGCTTCCCGATGACATCGCCGCACGTGTTGAGGGGAAGTCATCGCTCGGCAGACTCGGCCTACTCACCCACGCCACAGCGGGGTTCATCGACCCAGGCTTTAGCGGTCACGTTACGCTCGAACTATCGAATGTTGCCACCCTGCCGATCAAGCTTTGGCCCGGTATGAAGATCGGCCAGCTGTGCTTCTTTCGCCTGACGACTGCCGCCGAGCATCCATACGGGTCGGCTCAGAACGGCTCCCACTATCAGGGCCAGCGCGGCCCGACGCCTAGCCGCTCTCACCTGAACTTCCACCGTACGAAGATCTAGTTACGGCCCCCTCTGTTGGGAACGCACGTGCACGTTCGTTGCAGTCACGATGCACACGTTGTGCAACGGATGCATCGCGCAGGAAACCAACGTGCACGTGCGTTTCTGACGCGGTCAGCCCGACCGCGCCGCGGAGCATTTAGGGGGCGTCGTGACTCCCTTCTAGGTAGGCCGCAGCTTGGAGCTGGAAGAGTTCGGCGTAGTGCCCATCTAAGTCCATGAGCTCCTCGTGGGTCCCTGCTTCGGTTACCCGGCCGTCCTGCAGCACATAGATGCGATCGGCATTGCGGACGCTGGAGAATCGATGCGAGATCAGCAGCACCGTACGGCCCTCGAGCAGGGCTCTGATGCGCTCGAACAGCTCGTGTTCGGCCCTAGGGTCGAGGGCAGCCGTTGGCTCGTCCAAGATCACGAAGGGAGCATGGCGAAAGAATGCGCGGGCTAGCGCGACGCGCTGCCACTGTCCGACGGAAAGATCTGAGCCGCCTTCGAACTCGGGGCCGAGTACGGTCTCGTAGCCATCGATCAGGGAGCTGAGGAATGCATCGGCGTCGGCATGCCGTGCTGCCTCACGGATGTCGTCAAGATCATCGATGGCCTCGACGCGCCCCAGTCCGACGTTGTCCCGGGCACGCAGATGGAAGCGTACGAAGTCTTGGAAGATCGCTGCAATCCCGGCGCTCAGCTGCGTGGCATCAACACCGTTGATGTCAAGGCCGTCCCAGGTGATCGTTCCCGTATCCGGCCGGTAGAGCCTAGCCAGGAGCTTCGCGAGCGTGGTCTTGCCGGAACCATTCTCTCCGACCAATGCCACGATCTCTCCGCGGCGAATGTTGAGCTTCACGTCACGAAGAGCAGGTTCCGTGGCCGTTGGGTAAGTGAAGCTCACACCGTTAACCGATATCTCAGCGAAGGAACTCGGTGCCGGATCGTGCCGCTCTGCGCGCCGTACCTGAGGCAGCAGCTCCACGAACGCAAGGTAGTCATCGACGTATCGCGCTGATTCGGAGAGCGTGCCGGCGGCATAACCCGCCATAGTGAGGCGTTGACCGACGATCGCGATTCCGGCCACAGCGATGCCCGCCTCTGCTAGCGGTACCGTGCCGCTGACGGCAAGCCATCCCACAACGAGCAGCGTTATGGCGAGCACCACGGCGATGCCCAGATTGGCGAAGAGCTCACGCCACGTCTGCTTCGCCGCTACTCGTTGGAGTTCAGCGACGCGGTCGTCGTACAGATAACGATGCCGAGCACGCAAGAACTCCCCAAGATTGAACGCGCGGATCTCCTTGGCAGCATCGCGATCAGAGAGCAGCCCGACAAGGTATTGCCGTTCGCGGTCTCGCGGCGTCATGCGCCAGAAGAAGCGCCAGAATGCCTCGCCGCGGCGGGAAGCCGATAGCCAGGCCGGAACCAAAACGATCGATACCATGATGATCAGGAGAGGCTGAATCGTGATCAGGGTTACCAGCACCGCGATAACACCGATGGCGGCGGCGATCAGGCCAAACAAGCCGAAGACCACGTTGAGTGACTGCGGTCCGCTGTGCCGCATGCGTTGCACCCGGTTGTGCAAGGCAGGAGTCTCGAAGCCAAGCAGGTCGACCGCTGCGGCAACTTCCAGGATGTGTTCCTCGACGTGTCGTTGCATCATTTCGCCGAGGACTTCTTGACGTTCGCGTTGGACTGCTGTGACAAATGACTGAATTCCAGCAACCCCAGCGATCGCAATTGCCCAAGGCGCAATTGGCGCGAGCGATTGGCCGCTTTGCAGCTCGAGGAGTGCTTGCAGACCTTGTTGTCCAAGGAGCAGCAGCAGCGCGATGCCGCCACCCGCAATGACCTGCAGCAACGTCGCGACGACGAACTCACTGCGGCCGGACGCCCACGCGATGTGTATCGCTTGCCGAGTCAACCGGGGAAGTGCCCTGAACCGGACCTTGTTCTCGTCAGGACCCTGAATGTCGTAAATGGTTACCGGCCCGGCGTCTTCGTCTCCCGCTTCAAGATCAGCTACGGAGTCGCTCATGGGCCAAGTCTGCCGAAAACAGTCTGCCGGTGCCTCTGTTGGAAACGCACGTGCACGTTCGCTTCCGTCGCGATGCACATGTTCCAACGGATGCATCGCGACAGGACCGCACGTGCACGTGCGTTTCCAACACCGCTCAAGCCCGGTACATGGACTTCCGCGCAGCAGATGGACTCAAGCGCGGTAAACGGAGATGTCGCCAGAGGCCGTACGCGCTCGCAGCGTGAGGTACGGCTCGCCGGGCTCGGGCTGGGCGGTCGGCTCCAATCCAATACGGATGTCGCCAGACACCGAGTTGAGGTCGAGCCAAGCGGACAGATTGTCGGCAATCCCGACCGTCAAGGAGCCTGAAGCCGAGCGCAGGTCGACAGAGCCGCTTGTCGCAGCGACCGAAATGTCGCCGGATCCCGAGTTCGCCTGCAACGTCGCACCGCGCAGTGATTTCACTATGACTGAGCCGGACCCCGACTTTGCGGTGATGGGGCCGTTCACTTCGCCCAACGACACGTCGCCCGAGCCTGTCCGGACCCGGCTGCCATTGCCGTCCATTCGAGCAACCGAGATACTGCCCGAGCCGGCACTGCAGTCAAGATCCGTCGCGTCGCCCAGCGTGATGTCGCCCGAGCCGCTGACGATCTTGGCGCGACCGATTTCGGCACTGATCGAGATGTCTGCCGAACCGGTCTTGATCGTATAGTCCAGCCCGTCCGGTACGTCGAGCCGTAGCTCGGCTTTCGTGTACCGCAGGAACTGCTGCGGAAAACTGATCCGGAGCCAGTCGCGATCATGGCGGATCTGGATCTGCTCCAGGTACGCATCGTCGGCGCCCTCGATAGAGGCTTCGACCACATCCGGCCGCGCCCCAGGCATTACGGTGATCGATCCGTCGCCGAGGTCGTCCACCACAACGTGACGTACCCCCTCGTAGGAGCGTGTGATGCTCATCGCACCCATCCCTGAACGTTCCCGCGGGAACGCCGATCCTCCCGCGCGGCTCTCCTTAGGCGATCCCGCAACGCCCCGGCCGGTCCGAACGGACCCTCTGGGCTGAAGACGCCATGCTCTCCGAATGGGCCATACGGACCGAAGACCGCACCCGGTGCCGGCGGCATCGGTGGACGCGGCGGCTGCGGCCACTCGCTCGCCGGGGCGCTGCTGCGCTCGGAGAGGGCATCCATGACCGCGCGGATCAGCCAGGCATTGGTGGAGATTCCCTCTGCCGAGGCGATCTCGTCGACTCGCGTCTTAACCGACTGCGGAAGCCGCAGGCTGATGCGAGCTACCGGCTCGTCCTCAACATCAGAAGTTGCCGCTGCGTCCTCGCCCGCCTGTTCGGACTCGGGCATCAGCAAGGTGGGTTCGGCATCGGCAGTCTGGATTGAGACGACGAATTCTGGCTCGCTGCCGACCATCCGCACCTCAACTGAAGAAGGAGCGAGTTCGGCGCTGATCGTCCCTGCGGCGTCGGACAACGCTCGAATGAGCGCGAGTCGGGTTGAGGACTCGATTGCCGTTCCGAGCCGTGCCGCCACGTGTTGGGTTGGCTCGTCGGCCAGCGAGGAGGCACTGACAACGCCTGCCCGGACCGACTCGATGTACGGTGAAAGATCCATGACGCCACTATGACGTCAAAGTGACGTCAAATCAAGAGGGACAGACGTCAAATAGTTCAAATATCCGCATGCCGAAAGAGATATATCCATTTCGGTCGTATCTGCAGCGGACTGTATGGAGGACAGCCAGCTGAGGCGCATCGGAGTGCTCCTTGCCTCGTCCAGCGGCCAAGCGAGTGGCACTAGGCGCGCTTCACCGCCTCGAGGAGCAGTTGCGCGACATCGAGGACCTCCGTGGTTTCCGGTGCAGCGCCGTCGGCTTGTTTCTCGGTCAGCCCGTCGGTCAACATCACCCGACAGAACGGACATCCAGTCGCAATCGCATCGTGGCCGTTGCCACCCGAGCTAGCGAGCGTACGCAGCGCCTCCTCGGTCCGATTGTTGTTGATCCTGGTGCCGAGCCGTTCCTCCATCCACATCCGCGCACCGCCTGCGCCGCAACAGAACGACCGCTCGCGGGTGCGCGGCATTTCGGCGATGGTGGCGCCAGGCAAGGATCCGAGCAGATCGCGCGGCGGATCGTAGATCTCGTTGTGTCGGCCGAGATAGCAGGGGTCGTGATAGGTGATCGTCCGGCCGGCGACGGAGCCCTCGGGTGGCGCGATCGGGGTCAGTCGACCGTCGCGTACCAGCTGGTTGAGCAGCTGAGTGTGATGCACGACCTCGCAGTTGACGCCGAGTTGCGGATACTCGTTCTTCAATGCATTCAGACAGTGTGCGCACGTCGCGATGATCTTGGTCGCCTTCGCCTCCTGCAAGGTGTCGGCATTCTGCAAAGCGAGCTGCTGGTAGACGAACTCATTTCCGGCGCGTCGAGCCGGGTCGCCTGTACACGTCTCACCATTGCCGAGTACGGCGTAGCTCACGCCGGCGAGATGCAGCAATTCCGCGACCGCTCGCGTGGTCTTCTTGGCGCGGTCCTCATAAGCTCCGGCGCAGCCGACCCAGAACAGGTATTCCACCGCGCTGAGGTCCTCGACGTCCTCACCGACCACTGGCACAGAAAAGGGCAGATCCTTGGCCCAGTCCAGGCGTCCGCGAGGACTCATGTTCCATGGATTTCCCTTGCTCTCCAGGCCTTTGAACAGGCCGTTGAGCTCACTAGGAAACTCCGCGGACATCATCACCTCGAAGCGGCGCATATCAAGGATGTGATCAACATGCTCGATGTCCACCGGGCATTGCTGAACGCACGCGCCGCACGAGGTGCAGGACCACAGGACATCAGGGTCGATGACCCCAGGCACCCCGTCCGTGACCTCGATAGGTCCTACCAGCGGCCGGGCCGCCTCCTGGCGGGTCGCGTCAGGCAAGGTTTCACGTGCTGCTTCGGCTGCCTGCAGATAGGGCGCCTTGGCGTACCCGTGCTCCCGTAGATCCATGATCAGCAGTTTCGGGGAGAGCGGCTTGCCGGTATTCCAGGCCGGGCACTGGGATTGGCAGCGACCACACTCGGTGCAGGAGGTGAAGTCGAGCAATCCCTTCCAGGTAAAGTCCTCCACCCTGCCAACACCTAGTGACGTGTCTTCGTCCAGATCCTCGATGTTGGCGAAATCGAGCGGTTTGCTATCGATCATGATCGGTTGCAGCGCACCGAGCGCCGGCTTGCCAGAGCTCTCTCGCTTGAACCAGATATTCGGCCAGCTGCTGAATCGATGCCAGGCAACGCCCATCGTCGTGTTGAGGCCGATCACGATGAACCACGCCATCGAGATGATGATCTTGATCGCTGCGACAATCACGATGCCGGTTTCGAGCGCCGCGGGACTGCTCCCGGAGGGCAGCAAGAACCAGGTCAGCGGGAAATGCAGTCGCGAGGTTTCAGCGCCGAGCAGCCGATATTCCATGGCGTGCAGGGCAAGAAAGCACAGCACGATCCCTAGCACGGTCAGCTCGACGTAGAAGCCCTGCCATGATCGTGAACCGAAAAATCGAGATTCCCGGCCGCGACCGGTCAGCAGCCGCACGATGATCAAGAAGCTGATCGAGATCAGTCCTGCCCACGCGATGATCTCGCTGGCCCACTCGTACGGCGGCCAGTGCCCGATGATCGGCAGCGCGAAGCGCGGATCGAAGAGCTGTCCGTACGCGGTGATCAGAGTGAAGAACAAGGCACCGAAGGCGATGAACACGAACCAATGCGCGATGCCAACCTTGGTCCACTGCAGCATCCGGGTATGCCCGAGGGTTTCAGCGAGCATGTGTCGCCACCGCTGGCCACGATGATCACCCCGGCCGGGAGCGGGTTTGCCGAGCTTGACGACGCCGACGATCGATGCCACGGCACGGGCAAAGAGCACAACACCGACGATCGAGACGGCCAATGCCACGACAATCGCGACAACCTTCACCTGTCACTCCTCCTCGTTGCGCCATCAGCCTAATTCGATACGAGATTGACCCTTTGCGACCTTCCGTACCCGCCGGTGATCGCGGCTTAGAAACCTGGCATGTACGGGTGGCAGGGCGACCGCGCGTAGCTTGTTAGCCATCTGCAGACCATGAATGAGGCGAGATGGCAACGACATATGAAATCTCCGGCAAGGCCGTACGGCGCATCGGGTTCGGAGCGATGCAGCTCCCCGGTCCGGGCGTGATGGGACCGCCCAAGGACCATGAGCAGGCGGTCGCAGTCTTGCGCCGAGCGGTCGAGGCCGGAGTCAACCACATCGACACGGCCCAGTACTACGGACCGAAGGTGTCCAATGAGCTGATCAGGGAAGCGCTGTACCCCTATCCCCAAGACCTGGTGATCGTCTCCAAGGTCGGAGCTTTGCGCGACGACCGGGGCGGCTGGATTCTCGCGCAGCGGCCTGAGGAACTGCGGGCCGGTGTGGAGGAGAACCTGGCGACTCTCGGCATTGAGCAGCTCGGTGCCGTCAATATCCGCCGGATGGAAAGGCACGACGGACTGCCGCCTAGCCAGAATGTCTCGGTCGAGGATCAATTGGCTGAGATGGTCGCCCTCCGCGAAGAGGGCAAGATCGCCGGTGTGGGAATCTCGACCGCGCCGCTCGCCGAGGTGCAAGCCGTATCCAGCGAGATCACCTGTGTTCAGGATCCCTACAGCCTGCTGAGTCAGGACGACGGCGGCGTACTCGACCACTGCATCGCCGCCGGGATCGCATTCGTCCCGTATTTCCCGCTCGGCTCGGCGTTCTCCCGGATGCCCAAGGTCGTCGACGATCCCGCTGTGCGCAGCGTCGCCAAACGCCGTGGTGCGACGCCGGCGCAGGTTGGGCTCGCCTGGTTGCTGGCCAGAGCGGACAACATCCTGCTCATTCCTGGCACGTCGTCGCTGGCCCACCTCGAGGAAAACCTAGGAGTCGTCGATGTCCACCTCGGCGACGACGACCTCGCCGAGCTCAACGACCGCACAGCGAACTTGCCCAAGCCCACGCCGGATTGTGATTCCGGCGAGGACTAGCTCACGTTGGCCGCGCGCAACCGGGGCGCGCCGAGCGGCGTACGTAAATTGTCAGCGCTGGCGACTAGGGTTTTTGTGTCCTTCGAGACCTCTGGAGTTTCAGCGTGATTGAGTTCGAGTCAGTCGGCAAGACTTTCCGGGATGGCACGGCGGCAGTCGTCGACCTCACGCTGACTGTGCCCTCCGACCAAATCACGGTGATTGTCGGCCCCTCCGGCTGCGGTAAGACGACCACGCTTCGCATGGTCAACCGAATGTTGGAGCCGACGTCCGGCCGTATCACCTGGGACGGCACGCCGCTTCGCTCCAAGCGCAAGACCACGTTGCGCCGCCAGATGGGTTATGTCATTCAGAGCGGTGGGTTGTTCCCGCACCGCACCGTGCTCGACAACATCGGTACCGTTCCAGGTCTTCTCCATTGGCCCAAGAAGAAGATCGAGAAACGTGCCTTGGAGCTGCTGGACAGCGTCGGTTTGGAGCGGAAGCTCGGGGAGCGCTATCCCGTTCAGCTGTCCGGCGGGCAGCAGCAACGGGTTGGCGTGGCACGCGCGCTCGCGGCCGACCCGCTGGTCATGCTCATGGATGAGCCGTTTTCGGCGGTGGATCCGGTCGTTCGTAGCGAGCTGCATGAATTTTTCCTCGGTCTGCAACGCAAGCTGAGCAAGACCATCATCATGATCACCCACGACATCGACGAGGCCATCAAGCTGGGCGACCGGGTCGCCATCATGCGGGTAGGTGGACATCTCGCCCAGGTGGGTACGCCGCAGCAGGTGCTTGACGAGCCCGCCGACGCCTTCGTGGAGGGATTCGTCGGCCGCGACCGCGGTTTCCGGTCCCTCTCATTTCAGCCGGCGACTGCGCTCACTCTCGATCGAGTCAAGGTGGTCCGAGATGTGGAGACGGCGAGCGGGCCGGGGCCGATTCTGGTGGTGGACGGCGATGCTCGACCAGTCGGCTGGGCGGATGTGGAGCGGCCGGGTCAAGTCTTCCAGCTCGGAGCGACCTTCAGCCCAGAAACCGACTCCTTGCGCGGTGCGCTGGATTCCGCTCTGACCTCGCCATTCGGTCTTGCGGTCGCGGTGACGGCCGATACCGGCAGATATGCCGGCGTGGTCAGCGCCGACGCGATCTTGGACAAGGTCAGGGACGTCCGCACATCGGTTGCTGAATCGATCTCGATTCGCGATGCCGAAGCTGCCTTCGAGTATGAGCCGGCGGCTGAATCGGACGCGGAATATGACGACGTGGGCGAGCCTGATTACGCCGCCGAGGCAGCGGGTGAATCCGAGCAGGCGGCACCAGCGACCGAATCGGAGCAGCCTGAACAAGCCAAGTCGGTGCAGCCAGACCCCGCGGAGGCGTACGCGCCACCCTTGGACGAGGTGGCGCTCAGCGAGGCCGAAACTCGAGAAGTCGAAGAGGCCGAAGAGGTCAGCGTCGAGGACGCACAAGCTGCCGCTGCTCCGGCTCCTGAGGCCCAGCCCGACCAGCCTGCCGACGACACCGTCAGGGATGACACGGTCAGCGACGACACAATCAACATTGAGCAGGCGGAGTCGAGCAGCGACGAGTCAGCAGCAGATCAGCCGCCTAGCGAAGGCCATCCAACCGACGATGGGCATCGGGAGGGCCAGGAAGCCAACGGCGAGGCTCGGTATCGCCGGGGGTCGGGCGTCGCACGGTGAACCTCGACTGGGCGTGGATTCAGCGCAACCTGGCGATGATCGGCAATTTGTTGGTCGATCACATCATCCTTTCCGTGCTGCCCGTTCTCATCGCCCTGGTCATCTCGCTGCCGCTCGGCTTTCTTGTCTTCAAGACCAAGCGGGTCGCCAACGTCATCCTCGCCTTTCTTGGCGTGATCTACTCGATTCCCTCTCTGGCCCTCTTTGTGATGATGCCGTTGATCCTCGGCACAAAGATCCTCAATCCAGTCAATATCGTCGCTGCCTTGGCTATCTACTCGATTGCACTGCTGGTGCGTAGCGTCGTGGACGGCCTGCGCTCTGTGCCAGCGTCAGTTAAGCAGTCCGCATCAGCAGTCGGTTATGGCTGGCTACGCCGGCTGTTCCGGGTCGAGTTGCCGCTCGCCATGCCAGTGATCTACGCCGGTCTTCGCGTCGTCACGGTCTCGAATATCGCCCTGGTGAGTGTGGCAGTCCTGATTGGCAGTGGAGCGCTGGGCAAGCTGTTCGACCTCGGTTTCGGGAGCTTTTTCTACACGCCGATCATTGTCGGTCTGGTACTGATGTTGGCATTGGCGCTGGTAGCGGATGCGTTGATCTTGCTCATTCAGCGTGGCACGCTGCCCTGGTTCAGGAAGCGGCGCACGGCATGAACATTTTTTCTTACCTGACTGATCCGGCCAACTGGGAAGGCCCGGCTGGGATTTGGAATCTGCTGCTTCAGCAGCTCGCCTATACCGCTGCGTCGGTCGCGATTGCCGCGGTTATCGCCATCCCGCTCGGCATTTTCATTGGTCACACCGGCCGTGGTTCGTTCCTCGTCATCGGTGTGAGTAATGCTGCTCGGGCCATCCCTACGTTGGGTCTGCTGGTTCTTGTCGTTCTGTTGCTGGGCACGGGGGTAGGGCCGATCATTGGCGTCCTGGCGGTGCTCGCGTTGCCACCCATTCTCACCGCAACCGCTGCGGGCATACATGGCGCCGATCCTGAGGCCGTTCACGCGGGCCGGGCACTTGGCCTGTCGGAGCGGCAGGTCGTCTCCAAGGTCGAGTGGCCACTGGCCCTGCCGCTGGTGATCTCCGGGCTACGGAGTTCGACTCTGCAGGTCGTGGCAACGGCGACGGTCGCCGCCTACAGCTCGGGGGAAGGCCTTGGTCGGCTGCTGATCACGGGTAATGCGACGCGTGACTATCCCCAAATGTTTGCGGGCGCCTTCATGGTTGCGGTGCTGGCCGTTGTCCTGGACATTTTGCTGGGCGGGGTCGGATGGCTGGCCAGCCGCCACGCAAGCCCCGGCCGTCGCACGAGCCGTAGTCGTGGAGCCAGCCCGAGAGGCGAGACGATCGACCAGCCCGCGTAATCCCCACTTAACCTAGTCGGACGGTTCGTTTCTGTCCGGCAGCGATAGGAGAGAGTTCACGAATGAAGATCAAGCAATCACTCCTCGGTGTCAGCTTGGGCATTGCTGGCCTGCTCCTCGCGGCGTGCGGCGGCAGTAGCAATCCGCTGAGCGATGCCAGCTCGCCCCAGCCCTCCCAATCGGGCTCGGCGAGCGGTGCGAAAGGGGCACCGGTGGTCGTCGGCTCGGCTGACTTCACCGAATCCAAGATCCTGGCTGAGATCTACTCCCAAGCCTTGAAGGCAAAGGGTGTCGACTCGTCAACCAAGCTCGGCATCGGGTCGCGAGAGATTTACATCAAAGCCCTGCAAGATGGCTCGATCTCGGCCGTCCCCGAATACACCGGCAACCTGCTGCTCAACTTCGACGCCAATGCCACAGCGACCACCGCCGACGAGGTCGAGAAGTCACTGCCGGCCGTGCTACCACCGGGCATCAAGGTGCTGAAGGCTTCACCTGCTGTTGATCAAGATGTCTATGTCGTGACCAAGGATTTCTCAGCGAAGAACGGGATTACCTCGCTGGAAGATCTGAAGAAGATCGCCAGCACCTCGACGCTGGGCGGGCCGCCCGAGCTGGAGAAGCGGGCGTACGGACCTCCCGGACTAGAGAAGATCTACGGCGCCAAGTTCAAGGCCTTCGTCCCGTACGCGAAGTATCCGCCCAAGATCAGCGACTTGGATTCGAACAAGATTCAGGTGGCGACCTTCTTCACCACCGACGCGGTGATCTCTGAGAAGGGCTACGTCCAGCTCGAAGATCCCCAGTCGATGATCTTGCCGCAGAACGTCATTCCGCTGGTTCGTTCCGACGTTGCCGACAATGCGGATGCGGTCGCGGCCTTGGATGCTGTGCAGGCTGCGCTGACCACTGATGATCTTGTCCAACTCGACAAGAAGGTTGACAGCGAACGGCAGGACCCTGCCCAGGTAGCCGGCGAGTGGTTGAAGAGCAAGGGACTGGCGTAACTCTTTGACACGCATGTTGTCTTGGGTCTGACGTTTCTCCGCACAAGCCGCAAATGTTGCGTGAAGCGGCCAATTGGGCCACATTCATGGCCTTGTGCGGAGGGACTGGGCTCTTCGTTATTCAGGATCGGGCGGTGCGGCCTTATTGTCGCGCTCGTCCCGATCGGCCCACTCTAGGAGCTGATCGAGCCGATAGATGTGGTCGTCGATGTCCGCGTGAAGATCACCGACCGCGGCGTAGCGCGCTGGCATGGTGGCGATGGTGAAATCCTTGGGGTTCGCCTCGGCGATCTCGTCCCAACGTAAGGGTGCCGAGACGATGCCCTCGGGCGTGCCGCGTACGGAATAGGCGCTGGCTATGGTGTGGTCGCGCGCATTCTGGTTGTAGTCGACGAAGACTGAGCCAGGATCTCGATCTTTACGCCACCAGGTGAGGTCCACCAGGTCGCCGGCGCGGCGCTCGACCTCCCGGGCAAATGCCCAGGCTGCCCGGCGTACGTCGGGGTGTCCATGATCAGGAACGATCCGTACGTAGATGTGCAGGCCCTTGCCACCGGAGGTCTTCGGGTATCCCACCGCTCCCAGCTCGGTCAGCAGTTCCTGCACGATCACTGAGACTCGCCGGACGTCGTCGTAGGTCGCTACCGGCATCGGATCAAGATCGATCCGCCACTCGTCGGGAGATTCGACGTCGTCGCGCCGGGAATTCCAGGGATGGAACTCGACCGTCGACATCTGAACCGCCCAGATCACGTCTGCCGGATGAGTCACGCAGAGCTCGTCAGCGTCGCGATTGAAGCGCGGAAAGTGCACCCGTACGGTCTCGATCCACGGCGGCGCGCCGTGCGGCAGCCTTTTCTGATGCACCTTCTCGCCGTCCACGCCATCAGGGAAGCGGTGCAGCATGCAGGGCCGGTGGTAGAGCGCGTTGACAATGCCGTCAGCAACCGAGAGGTAGTAGCGAGCAAGATCAAGTTTGGTCTCTCCGCGAGCCGAGAAATAGACCCGGTCCGGGTTGCTGATCTTGACGACTCGGTCTCCGACCTCCATCTCGATGCGCTCCGTGGCCATGTCCGCCACACTAACGTCTGGCTCCCACGGCCGACGGCGAGTTAGCGGGCGCGGAGCCAGGCGAGGACGGCGAGTACCCGCCGGTTGTCCGAGCCGACATCCGGCAAGTTGATCTTGGCAAAGATGTTGGACACGTGCTTCTCGACCGCGCCGCCGGTGACTACGAGGCGTTCGGCAATGGCGGCATTACTGCGTCCCTCAGCCATCAGTGCAAGCACGTCCCGCTCCCGGGGGCTGAGCGTGCCGAGCGGGTCGGTCCGTCGTCGTGCCACCAGCAGCTGGGCGACGACCTCGGGGTCGAGAACAGTGCCACCGGCATAGATGGTTCGCAGGGCGTCAACCAGCGTGTCGAGCGAGGTGACTCGGTCCTTGAGCAGGTAGCCCACCCGGCCGCGGCCATCGGAGAGCAGTACGTCGGCATAGGAGAGCTCGACGTACGCCGACAGCATCAAGATTCCCAAGTCGGGCTGCGAGGCACGGGCCTCGACGGCAGCCCGCAGCCCATCATCGGTCATGCCGGGCGGCATCCGTACATCCACGATCGCGACGTCTGGCCGATGCTCACTCACGGCTCGCAGGAAGCTTGGAGCGTCGTCAACCGCGGCCAGGACCTCCGTGTCGACCTCGGTCAGCAGCCGTACGAGACCCTCTCGAAGCAGGACGGAGTCGTCGGCCACCACCACACGCACGCCCCATACGCTGCCACATCCACCGACTTGTCAGACTCTCAAAGGGCCCTCTGAGAGTCTGACAAGTCGGTAGGGGAGTTAGCTCCGTTGTGGGATTGTCGCCGTAAGCAAGGTGGGACCACCTGCCGGTGACGACAGCGTTAGGGTCCCATCTACACCGGCCAGCCGGTCGACCAGGCCAGAAAGGCCGTGACCCTTCGCCAGCGAGGCACCGCCGACGCCGTCGTCGGTGATGTTGATCACCGCAAGGGCACCTAGCCGTCGTACTTCGACGGATGCGGAGTGCGCCTGGCTGTGCTTTTCCATGTTGGCAAGGGCTTCGGCCACCACGAAATAAGCCGCATTCTGCGCCGCATCGGAGAGCTGTACCTCATCGACCTCCACCGAGGTGGGGATAGTGCCGCGGGCAGCCAGCGCGGTGATCGCGGCGGGCAAGCCCTGTTCGGCCAGGATCGGAGGAGCGATGCCTCGAGAGAGCGTACGGATCTCGGCCAGTGCGTCTTGTGACTGCCTCATTGCCTCGTCGAGCAGCGCACGGGCCTGGGCCGGATCGTCGTCGAGCCGACGCTGCGCGGCCGAGAGATCCATACCGAGTCTGACCAGGCGCTGCTGCGGCCCGTCGTGCAGGTCACGCTCGAGCCGGCGCAACGTATGCACCTCGGCCTCCCCGGCGGCGGTTCGGCTCTGAGTCAGGTCGGTCACCTGCTGCCGGAGGGCCGGCGTCTCATCGACCAGCAACGCGTACGCCACCGCGCCGTGTAGCCGGACAAGGCCGCCCAGCATCAGCGGTGTCGTAACCAACAGCACCGCGCCGGCCACCGAATTGAAGGTGATATCGGCAAAACGACCGGGATAGCCGAGCAAGGCTGGCAGACCTTCGTTTGGCTGCGGCAACCACTGGCTCCAGAACCAGTAGGTCACGCCGCCGAGTCCGCCGAAGACCCAGGTCAGGGCGAGGGAGAACGTGATGATGCTGAGGATGAAGTTGACCAGCACGTGCAGCAGATCCCGCCAGGCTTGTGGGTACGCCAGCCGCCGCAGCTTGCCACGAAATCCCGGTCCAGCAGCGGGATAGCGGGTACGCGGCAGCGTCGTGCCCGCGTAGTCGAGTAGCGCCATCGTCATCCGCGACGCCCAGCCCGCGACGATAAGGCAGCCGACCAGGATGAACAGGCCGACCACCAGCACCAGCAGGCCCACCCCGACGCTGAACAGCGTGACGCACGCGATGAAAGCCGCAAGCGAGAGGGCGAACATTCCCATGATCGTCGCGAAATTGCGACTGGTGCCTTTGATCATGGATGTCACAGGATCATTCTCTGTCGGGCGCGCCGACTCATGCGCGATATCCACGCGCTCGGGGAGTACTCCATAAAGATCAAGTACTTCGTCGGCAGGTTCATCTCGGACGTAGGAATCATTCATACCGGCTACGTTCCTCGCCGGGCCGCGAAGCCACCATCAGGCTATCTGGCCAGTTTGATCTCGGGTTATCCCTACTGCGCCTCGAGAGGCGGCCCTTCCGGGCTCGAGGCAAATCAGGAGGGGTCGGAACAAATCGTTCGTACGAGATGTTGCTAAAGACAGTATCGCGATATATCTTGATACTGTCTTTATAAATCCTAGACAAGGAGGAACGCATCATGCGTTACAAAGATCAAGGCTCCATGGGGGAGCCTGAACAACGCCGCAGTCGTGGTTGGGAAGCCGAACCTGGTCGTCGACGCGGTCCACGTGGTGAAGACCACAGACCACACGGTCACCGTGGCGGCGGCCGAGAAGGCCGACGTGGCGGGCCGGCTGGTCCGGGTGCTCCATTCGGCCGAGGGCGCGGACGCGCCCAGCGGGGCGATGTCCGGACGGCAATTCTGCTGCTCCTCGCCGACCAGCCCATGCACGGCTACCAGATCATGCAGGCCATGAGTGACCGCACCGGTGGCGCCTGGCATCCGAGCCCGGGGGCGATCTATCCGACGATCGCGCAACTCGAGGATGAGGGTCTGGTCACCACCAAAGAGGAAGGCGGCCGCAGGCTGGTCACCCTTACGGATGAGGGTCGCACCTATCTCGAGGAGCGCAGCGCACGACTCGGCGATCCGTTCGCCGACTTCGCCGGTGCGGCCGATCGCCCAGACCTGAGAGATCCGATGCACCAGCTGGTGGCGGCGGTACGCCAAATTGAGGTTGGCGGCAGCGCGACCCAGCTTGAGGCGGCGTCACAGGTGCTGGCCCAGGCTCGTCGGTCATTGTATTTGATCTTGGCCGGTGAGTCCGAGGAGGACGCGGCGGAGTAAGAGCGAATCTGTCTGAGCCTGTCGCAAGGAACCCTTCGACAGGCTCAGGGCGGATTCACGGCGACTGAGGGCCGGCCCAGGGCCTCAGTCGCATCCTTCACAGCTGACTAACAGGTTCAGCATGGCTGAACCTCAGTTCGGTTCACAACGATGAAAGTCCGCCGACGGGAAGCGAGTGCGATGTCCCACGCGCCGAGGTGGTCACGGTGACTGCGCTAGCCAGCGCGCCGCCCGCCGCATCTTGGGCGCCACCACTGTCGCTCGACAAGGATGCAGCACTCGACCGCTTCGTGCGGCTGGGATCGGCGATGGCGTTGTGGCTTGGTTTACTGCTCGTCACCTATTGGTGGGTCGCCGACGGCGGAGTAACTGATCTTGCTCACTGGGTGAGCGGGCTCACCTCGCTGGGCCGTCTGACAGGTCTGTGGGCAGCTGATCTGCTGCTGATCCAGGTGCTCCTGATGTCGCGGCTGCCACCGCTGGAACACGCCTTCGGTAGAGACCGGCTGGCGCGGATCCACCGTGTCGTTGGCCTCTCGTCCTTCTATCTGATGATCACTCACATCGTGATGATCATCGGTGGCTACGCCTCCGCACAATGGTCTGCGGTGCTATCGACGACCTGGGAGTTGATCACCGCGTACGGCGGGATCTTGCTGGCTGTCGCCGGCACCACGTGTTTGATCATGGTCGTTGTCACCAGTATCAGGGCGCCCAGGCGGCGGCTGCGCTATGAGTCATGGCACCTGTTGCACCTTTACGGCTATCTCGGCGTTGGGCTCGCATTACCTCATCAGCTGTGGAGCGGTCAGGAGTTTCTGCAGTCGTCGGCCGCCACCGTCTACTGGTGGATGCTCTGGGGAGTCGCCGCCGCGGCGGTAGTGGTGTGGCGGATCGTGTTGCCGCTGTGGCGCAGCTCACGTCACCGGCTCAGGGTCGTCGGGGTGGTTAGGGAGTCATCCGATGTCATCTCTGTCTACCTCACCGGGCGGCAGTTGGACCGGATGCCGGTGCGGGCCGGGCAGTTCATCAATGTCCGGTTCCTCAGCCGGCCGGGATGGACACGTGCCAATCCGTTCTCGCCGTCGATGGCTCCCAATGAGCACACGCTCCGGATCACCGCGAAGGCCCTCGGCGAGGGCAGCGCACGCCTGGCGAATTTGCGGCCGGGCACCCGGGTGCTGTTCGAGGGTCCGTACGGGAGGCTGAGCAGCCGGGCCCGCACGCAAAGAAAGATTGTGCTCGCCGGTGCCGGCGTCGGCATCACGCCCTTGCGCGCGCTGGCCGAGGGACTCGAGTACGCCCCGGGTGAGGCGATATTGCTGCAGCGCTACACCGCGGAGCCCTTGTTTACCCGCGAGCTCGAGATCCTCGCTGCCGAGAAGGGTCTGCAGGTTGTTCAGTTGCCAGGCCCACGGCGTACGCCGTCCTCGGTTCTGGGCCCGGCGGCAAGCGGTTTGCCTGAGTTGACCGGGCTGCGGCGCTGGATTCCCGACCTTGCCGAGCGAGACGTCTTCGTCTGCGGGCCTAGCGCCTGGACCGATGGCGTGGAACGGCTTGCCCTCGCAGCGGGTGTTCCAGGCGGCCGGATCCACAGCGAAAGTTTCGGATGGTGAACCGATGAGACGCATCGTCATCTGGCTCGCATCGACGATCACCATCGTGGTGTTGCTGTTCGGGTATCACACCTCGACCAACAAGTCGACGTCCGCAGCGACAGTCCCCAGTGCCAGCGCCCCGACGGCGACTTCGAGTCCCCAGGCCAGCGCCCCCACGGCGACTTCGAGTCCTCAGGCCGACAGCAGCGGCAACTCCAGCAACATCAAGACCTATACCGGGTCGGTCGCGCAGACGCGGTGGGGGCCAGTGCAGGTCAAGATCACCGTGCAGGACGGAAAGCTCACCAAAGTCACGGTCTTGCAGCAACCGAACGGCAACCGACGGGACCAGGAGATCAACGACCAGGCGCTGCCAATATTGATCGACGAAACCGTAAGCGCGCAAAGCGCCAAGATCGATATGGTCAGCGGTGCCACGGTGACCAGCGATGGCTATCTGGAGTCCCTGCAAGCCGCCATCGACGAGGCCGGCATATGAACACCACAGTGGTCCCCCGAGGCGCTGAGGGTCGGATCCAGCGTCGCGTCGAGCACCTGATGGGCATGCCGATCAGCGTCGCGTTGCGAGGTCGCCACGCCGCCAGCGCCGCAGGTCTTGAGGCCTGGCATGCAGTGATCGATCAGCTGCGGCATGTCGACGAGATCTTCAGCACCTATCGACGAGATTCGATCATCAACCGTCTCGATCGTGGCGAGCTCACAATTGCGGAATGTCCGGCCGAGGTGAGTGAGGTGATCGAACTTGGTCGACAAGCCGAGCGAGTCTCCAACGGGGCGTTCTCAATCATGCTTCCCGCTGGCGAAGGGCGCCGGCTTGATCCGAGCGGGGTCGTGAAGGGATGGGCAGCGCAACGCGCCTCGGAGTTTCTGGCTGCCTTGGACGACACTGACTTTTGCCTGTCTGCAGGCGGCGACATCGTCTGCCACACCGCAGACCCGAATCGCGAGGCCTGGCGAATCGGTATCGAGCATCCGCTTGACTCGAAGACCCTGATCGCCGTCGTGCCCATCCGCTCCGGCGGATTAGCGACTTCCGGTACAGCCCATCGTGGTGCTCATCTCATCGACCCCCGTACCGGTGAAGCACCTAGCGGCGTTGCCTCCGTCACCGTGATCGCATCGTCATTGACCTGGGCCGACATCGACGCCACCGCGGCGTACGTCCAGGGCCGGGACGCCGCCCGGTGGCTCCAGACGCGGTCGATTCGCAGCGCGCTCGTGGTGTGGGCCGACGGTACGACGACGCGGCTGCCCACAGATCCAGACCGAAGACCCAACACCTAGCTACACCGATTGAAAGGTTGATCCATGGATCCACGCGTACCCCACGGCCCGCACGGATGGGAGGACCACTCCCTCTCCGTCTTGCCCCTTATTGGCAACTTCGTCTTTCTGCTTCTGATCTTGGCTCTCGTGGCCACAGGGGTCTATCTGTGGCGGACGGGAAGATTGCCACTGGGGAATCTTGGCCGAGCGCGACCGGAGGAGGACGCCAAGCGCATTCTCGCCGACCGCTTCGCACGCGGAGATATCAGCACCGATGAGTTCATGGAGCGCTCCAGCATCCTGAACTGGACTCCGGGCGTTGAGCCGGTGCCGTCCAAGCGTGGCAAGAAGCGCGGCTGAGCTACGGCCACATCTGGTTGACGGTGATCGTGCTTGCCCGCGATCCTTAGCCAGTGACCGAATGGATCTACTTCCTTCATCCGCCGCGGGATGACTTCGCGGCAACGATGACGGAGGAGGAGCGGGCTGCGTTTGCCGAACACTTTGAGTGGCTCGCACGGCTCATGGCTGACGGCGTGTTGATCTTGGCGGGTCCTACGGGTGGCCGGATCAACACCGGGATCGGGATCTTCGAGGCGTCCGACGAGGAATCGGCACGCCGTATCATCGCCGAAGATCCGGTGGCACGGGGTGGCTTCGCAACGCCCGAGCTACGGCCGTATCAGGTGGGTTTTCTCCGTGGCCGCCAGTGAGGCTGGCGGCCTAGCCGATGGTTTCAACTGCCTCTAGCTCATGGACGGCGCGCGCATGTCCGGGCCGGGCCCGGCATATGGCGCAGGCACAAGCTGGGCGAGCGGTAGCCGCACCGTGAATCGGGTGTGACCGGGCTGGCTGGCGACGGCGACGCTGCCGTGATGGGCCTCGACGACCGCGGCAACGATGGCGAGTCCTAGGCCGGTGCTACCACCTGTTCTTGCGTCAGCCGTACGCGTTCGGCTTGCGTCCCCGCGTGCGAATCGCTCGAAGACGCGATTGGAGACCTCGGGTGGGATGCCCGGTCCGTTGTCGGTCACGGTGATCACCGCGTCCGCCTCGCTAACGGAGACCTCAGTACGCACATGGGTTCCGGGCGGGGTGTGAGTACGGGCATTCGCCAAGAGGTTGGCCATCACCTGCTGCAGCCGATGCTGATCACCGTAGGCGATCACCGGGTAGTGCGGCAGGGTCAGCTGCCAAGCATGATCAGGACCGGCCGCGCGGGCGTCGCTTACACCATTGATCACGATCTCGCTCAGGTCGCACGGCTGCAGATCAAGATCAGGTCCGGCGTCCAGCCGGGCCAGCAGCAGCATGTCTTCGACCAGATGCGACATCCGTTCCGCCTCGGATTCCACGCGCGACATCGCGTACGCGGCCTCGGTCGGCAGCTGCTCGCGATCGCGCCTGGTCAGCTCGGCATATCCGCGAATCGCAGCAAGTGGGTTGCGTAGCTCGTGTGACGCATCAGCCACGAATTGTCGCACTTTGGTCTCTGATGCCTGGCGGGCAGCGAGCGCCTCCTCGACGTTGTTGAGCATGTGGTTGATGGCTTGTCCGACGCGTCCGACCTCCGACGCTGGATTGGCGTCCGCGGGTGCCACCCGTACGGCAAGAGCCACCTCGCCGCGATCCAGCCGTAGTTGGGAGACCTGCTGCGCGGTCGCAGCGACTCGGTTCAGCGGGCGGAGGCTGCGGACAATCAGGGAGCGGGAGGCGAAGACGGTCCCGACGATCGCCAGCAGCGAGAGCAGTGCCGCCAAGCTCACCAGCTGAAGGATCGTTTCGTCCACCTCGTGCAGCGGTACGCCGACCACCAAAGAGCCCAGAGACGTGCCGTCGTCGGAAAGAAGACGAAAGCCGACAACCCGATAGTGCCCCAGGCCGATCAGCACCATGGAGCTCTTGGTGGCGTCGGTGGGCACATTGGCAAGCTGGTTGACAGCGGCATCGGGAAGGTCCGTGACGGCGGCGCCGCGTTGTCCGGCGGCACCACGCTCGGTGAGCATGCCCCCACCCTGAGGCGTTCCGTCAGTGTCGTAGAACTCGGCCAGCGTGCCGATCGGCTGGCCGGGACGGAGCAGCCCGCCGTCCGGACCGCCTGGCAACCATGTGCTGCCGCTCGGATTGCGCAGCCGTCCGGTGACCGCATCGAGCTGGCGATCAAGCTGCGACATCAACAACTGTTGGGCAGCCAGCGCAGTTGCCATGGTGATCAACAGCGCCGCCAGGGCGACCAACGCCGTCACTCTGACAACGAGTTGCCGCCCCAAGGTGCCACGGCCAAGCGTCGCTGTCCGCGGCAATGGTTCCGGCATACGCGATGGGCCTGCAGCTGGGCCAGGGGCCAGCTGGCCGCCCTGGCTCATGCGGCCGCTGGGCGCAGTACGTAGCCAGCGCCGCGCAGGGTGTGAATCATCGGCGGACGGTTGGCGTCGATCTTCTTGCGGAGGTAGGAGATGTAGAGCTCGACGACGTTTGCCTGGCCGCCGAAGTCGTAGTTCCAGACCCGATCCAGGATCTGGGCCTTGCTGAGCACTCGCCGCGGGTTGCGCATCAGGTAGCGGAGGAGCTCGAACTCGGTGGCCGTCAGCTGGATCTCCACGCCGCCGCGGCGTACCTCGTGGCTGTCCTCATCGAGCGTCAGATCTCCGACTACCAGAGTTGAGTCGCTCCTCGCCAGCGCTGCACCGCTGCGACGCAAGAGTGCGCGTAATCGCGCGATGACTTCCTCCAGGCTGAACGGCTTGGTGACATAGTCGTCGCCGCCGGCTGTGAGGCCACCGATGCGATCTTCGACGGAGTCCTTGGCGGTCAGGAAAATCACCGGCACATCAGGATCCTCGGCGCGGATTCGGCGCATCACCTCGAGCCCGTCGAAGTCCGGCAACATCATGTCCAACACAATGGCGTCCGGCCTCGTCTCCCGAGCCACCTTGACCGCCTGGCCACCCGACGCGGCCGTAGCGACCTGCCAGCCCTCGTAGCGCATGGCCATCGAGAGCAACTCGGTCAAGCTGGATTCGTCGTCAACGGCGAGGATGCGGATCGGTGAGCCATCGGGTCGAGTCAGTGGTGCTGTGCTTCCATCGGTGCGAATCATGGAGACAAGCGTGACACCAGATCTCGCGCTAGCCCTATGCGCTAGCTGTGGCTTCCCTGTGAATGTTGCAGCCGCAGGCTGTGGTGTTCGACTTCGCGTTGGTTTCTGACACCCTGCGTTGGTTAGGGACTACCGCGAACTGCACCTAAACAACGCGAAGTGGGATCTGCTCAGAGATAGCGAGCAGCTGATCAAGGCGCCGCGCCCGCCGCGGAGCGATCAGCGTAGGCGTCCTCGTCATCCTCTTCGGTTGGCTTGCTACGCCGGAAGAGCCGATCGATGGAGACCGCTCCGCCTCCCATTACGAACAAGAGCAGGCCAAGCAGACCGATGGCCACGTTGTACTCGTACCCGCCCCTATACGTGCCGTCGGCGTTCAGCAAGGTCGGCGGCCACTTGTACCAGTTGGTGTACGCGATGATCAAGACCTGCTCGATGAGTACGCCGAGCCCCACAAGGCGGGTGAGCGCGCCGACGATCAGCAGCACGCCGCCCACGAGTTCAAAGATGATGGCGCCCCAGGCCGCGACTTCGGCGTACGGAGTCCGGAACTGCGTCAGATAGTCGATCTGCTTCTGGACGCCGCCGTTCCAGCGGATCCAGCCGTGCAACAGCAGGATGCCGCCCAGCCCCAACCGGGCGATGAGGAGGCCGAAGCTCTTGAGAAAGCTCAGGAATCCAGCCATTGATGCCTCTCCTCACACGTGGGCTGCATCTACGCTACGCAGACCGGCCCCTGGCTAGCTACAACACACGCCGAGTTAGCCGCTGCTCTGCTTCCAGCGGCCGTCGGCGGTCAATCGGCGGCCACGAAGATGCAGAACGGATGACCTGCCAGATCGGCGTACACGAAGAGTGGCTCGTCTGGATCATCGGATCGATCGAGAAGCAAGCGTGCTCCCAGCCCAAGCGCCCGTTGATGCTGAACCTGCAGGTCGTCGAATGTCGACACGCTGGTGTCCAGGTGCAGCATCTGCGGTCGCGGTCCCTCTGGCCAGGTCGGCTCCGGCAGACTCCGCACCTGCTGGAACGCCAGGCCTACGCCGTCGGCATTGCGTAGCACCAGCCAGTCCTGGCCTTGAGTATCAGGGCTGCCATCATCGGGAGGCTCGTCGCCCGGGCGGTAGGAGAAGCCCAGCAGTTGTCGATAGAACTCGGCCAGCTTTCGGGCGTCTTCACAGTCCAGGACAACTTGACGGAGTTTCGGCATCGCCGCGCCTGAGTCAGTCATGCCTGACATGTTTGCACCAGCGTTGTCGTCGAGTGCGCAGTAGCGGCCTACGATCACCGCTCGGCGGCGGGCCATTTATGCGCTCTCGTGCGCGAATATGACCCGCCAGCTACTCCTCAGGTGCGGGGCGGCTGGCTTCGATGATGGCGATGAGCTGACGCATCGTCGCGAGTGCAGTGCGCAATTCGTCGGCACCGACTTCGCCGCCGATCCGGTTGCCCCAGGGATGGGCGACGAGCGAGATTCGGCGAATGGACCAGTAGCCGGCCTCCGTACAGGCGAGCAGTTTGGCGCGTCGATGATCAGGATTGGGGCGGTACTCCGCGAGACCGCGTTCGACTAGCAGATCGGCGATGCGTTGCACGCCCTGCCGAGTCAAGCCCATGCGGCGGCCGATCGCTGCCACGCTGCGGGGCTGGTCCAGGACGCCGCCAAGCACCTGCCACCAGGCGGCGGTCAAGTCGCCGTGGGTGGCCAGGTCTTGAGCGGCCTCGAGGAACCGTGCGTTGAGCCGGAAAGTCGTCAGGATGAGATCAGTCAGTACGGCGCCAGCTTCGGTGTTCGCCACAGGCTCGGGCCAAGCCTCGCGCGCCGGCACTTGGCCGTCGCGGGTGTCTGGCAAAGCACTCATGCAGCGTGCTGAGCCTGCATGAGAACCGGGAAGCCAGACGAATCGCCCCGGTGGAAGACGGCCTCGTACGCATCGAGCGTGCGATCAGACGCCAGTCCGAGCTCTTTCAGCGTCGCCCGGGCGAACTGAACGGGAGACTGCGGCCCCGCGGTGATCAGGCCATTGTCTGCGACGGCACGCTCATTGACGAAGGAGTCACCACCCGCATACCCGGTGGCGAGCAAATATTCCGCGGCCGCGCTGGTATGGCGACGCGAGTTCAACAAGCCGGCTCTGGCGAGACCCGCAGTCGCACCACAGATGGCTGCGACGTGAACGCCGGCCTCCAGGAAGCGTGAGGCCACCGCGGCGAAAGCCTGGCCGCCACCGGCGTCCCACATGTCGGCGCCCGGCAGGATCAGCAAGTCGCTCGACTCCGGATCGAGGTCCGCAAGCAGCATGTCCGGGAGGATGCGTACGCCGCCCATGGTCGTAATCGGCTCCAGTGATTCAGCCACCGTGACGATGTCCCACGGCCTACCCGTAAATCGGCCAGTTCGCAGCTCGACGACGAGATAGCCAATCTCCCAGTCGGCAAGTGTGTCGTAAACGGCGAGGTGTGCTGTTGGTGTCTTCATAGACAACATACTGTCATATATGACAGTATGTTGTCAAAGTCACGAACTTACGCTACGCAGCGGCAGGCCGATTCTCGCCGAAAGACTGTCAGACCTATCCCGCGCTTGACGCATCCAGTGCGTTCTTGTACGCCAACGCGGCCTGGCGGATGCTCTCGAGATCTTCGCGCAACGTCACCAGGCGCTCCTCACTCAGTTCGTGACCGACCGCTGACTCCAACTCCGGAACCATTCCCTGGGCGAGGGCAATCACCTCGCGGCCGCGCTCAGTGGGCAACACCAACTTGGCGCGTCGGTCCCCGGGATCCGGTTCGCGTGTCAGATATCCGTGCGCCTCCAAGTGCGCCACCAGCTCCGCCATCGCCTGCTTGGTCATTTGCGCCCGCTCGGCAAGCACGCTCACCGTAGTGCCACTGTCATCGAGGTACTGGAAAACTGCCGCGTGGGCGCTGCGTACGTCGTGATGACCGGCGGCCGCGAGCCGAACCAAAACTAAGTCGTTAAGTGCTACGAAGGCTTCGCGTAACGCAACGGCCAGATTGACCGGACGCGGGCGACCATGGAGTAGGGGAATTCTTGTTGACATGGACAGGACTCCTGTCTAAAATTATAGACATGCTACCTGTCTATAATAGTCATGAACGGCTGACACTCGGTACGGAGGAGGCGACGGTCGTAGCCGCCAGCTCCGAGACCAACGGTGCACTCTTCGCCATCCACCTTCGGATGCACCCCGGTGGCGGTCCGCCGGTGATGCATCGACATGATCCGAGCGAGGTCTACTACGTCATCGACGGCGAGTTCACCTTCTACATACAAGACGTGGACGGGCACGTGCAGCGCCGCACCGCGAAGACCGGCGAGACGGTGCCGCTGACCGGCGGCACTACGCACACCGTCCGCAACGAGTCGACGAGCGACGCTGTCGCGTTCGTCGTCCACGCCCCAGGGGCGCCGATGGACGGCTTCCTGCATGCCGCAGCCGAATTGGCCGCGTCCGGCCAGATCGGCATGGAACCGGTGCTGGCTATCGCCGCTCAGCACGGCATCGAACTGCTTGGCCCGATCCCATCCATCCCTAGATCCTGATCCGGTGCGCTCCACAGGTGGCTGGCCGTGCCGACGAGTGCGGCGCTGAGGCCGAGACCTATGAAGACGCAGCCGCTCAGCTTCGTGAGCGTGCGTTTGGCGCTTGGGCTGCGCCGGAGCCAGCCGCCGAACGCTCCGGCGAGCAGGACATAGGCGCCGTTGCAGAGCATGGCAAGCATCGTGAAGATCGTTCCGAAGATGAGTATTTGAGCAACCATCGGGCCGGCCGATGGACGGACAAACTGCGGCAGCAGCGCCAGAAAGAAGATCGCGATCTTTGGGTTTAGAGCCTGGATGATCAGGCCGCCGAGGTAGTGCCGCGAGCGAGTGGATGAGACGGTGACCTCCCGCTCCTGACGCTCGAGCAGCTTGCGGACGCCGAGATAGATCAGATATGCCGCGCTGAGATACCTGACGACAGCAAAGGTGGTGTCCGAGGCTGCGGTCGGTCCCGCGAGCACGGCCGCGGCAGCTACGACGGTGTAGCCGAAGGTGCTCGTCCCGATACCGGGCACTCAGACCATGCCCGCCTGGCGCCCTTGGTCGAGACTTTGCATCACGACGTAGATCACGGCAGGGCCGGGAAGGGAAACGAGCACAGCACCTGCCCCGATGAAGAGCAGCAGCGTGGATCCGTCCGGCATGCGAGGAGCATAAGCACCTTGCGCGGCCTGATCCTGATCTCGGCTGTCGTTGGATCTTGGCTGATCTGATCGAGCCGATTCTCCACCGAGATCGCCAAGTAGTTTTCAAACCCACTGCGAGAGGACACGCTGCTCCATCACTAC
>Ga0222622_10000097_pt1 | contig 30083 bp, 22 predicted proteins | sample PLM2_5_b1metaG_FD_177335 | JGI IMG/M metagenome (GOLD analysis project Ga0222622, IMG submission 177335) | Groundwater sediment microbial communities from an aquifer in East River, Colorado, USA - PLM2_5_b1 | ecosystem: Environmental > Terrestrial > Soil > Riparian zone | place: USA: East...
ATAACCGACACGATGGTGCATTTGGACGTCGCCGATGTTGTGCCCGAGTATTTTAGCCGTACCCTCAGTTGGAAAGATCAGGCGCATCAGCAGCTTGATGGTTGTTGTCTTTCCCGCTCCATTACCGCCTAGAAAACCAAATATCTGACCTGGCTTTACCGTGAGCGTCAGGCCGTCGAGCGCCCGCACACGTTTCTTTTTTGCGAAGCCCGTTTCATAGTCTTTTGACAAATTTGTGATTACAACAGCGTGTTCGGTTTTGTTCATATTTGCATTAGGGGGGCCGCGCCGAGCCTTTTGAATGATAGGACAGCAGCGAAGCAAATTACAAAAAACCAAGCCGCGGCGGAAAAAATAAAAGCGGCCTTAACATACGCCGGCTCGATGAAGACCAACCGAACGTCAGATGAAGACGCTGGGATCGCAAGTGAGATCGCACCGTTCGGGGTTTTTTCGACCGGAACCTGCACTTCGTTAACAAATGCTTGCCACCGGGGATAATAAAAGACCTTAAGTGTGGCGGTTGTCGGTTCACCTGCGGCTACACGGAAGTGTTTGGCGCCGGCCGACCATTCTTCGACGGCTGATTCTCCACCGGGTGAGAAGATAGGTCGCGTCTGATCGAACGCCCGGCGATTTGCCCATACCGGCCACCAGCATTCGCAGCTTTCTCCCTCGGCTGTGTTTTCGACTTGGTTATCCAAAGCCGACCGGGAGACATATACAGCACTCTTCGTTATAAAAGCCGCAGTGAACACAAAAATGACCAATACTGATCCCAGACCGATAGTGACGGCAACATTATTATTTTCCTTGATAGAATCCGATGCTCTCTTGATCCCAATAGACGCAAACAGGGCACCAAATAGCGAAACGATCGACATCCAACGCCATGGAAACTGTATCTTTTGCAACAGCCCGATATTGTCCCAAATAAAGGCGCTAAGAGGAGTGGTCATAAACATAGCAAGCACCGAGACCACAGTAACTCCGAGAATCAAAGGCGAATACTTTCTACTGCCGCGCATGAAATAAATGACCGTGGGAATCGAGATCACGAGCATCGTAAGGAGCATTACATCGGCGAGCCAAAGATTTTGAGCGTTTTCACCGAAATTGATGAAATGACTGGGTTCCAGCAAGAAATTGGCACCATAACTCCACTGGTCAGAAAAGAACTTAGGTGAGAAATGCTGTACCCATTCCAGTTCCGGCAGCATACGTGACCAATAGAACGAGGTCATCACTGCCGCCAGAGGCACTGCGACAAAAAGGCGGGCCAAAGTACGGACGACGGGCAACGTACGGACGACGGGCCTGTTCCATAATATGACAAAGCCGTAAAGAGCTAGAGCGATCGAACCTATGATCGTCATCGGCAAATGTGTGAGTATCAACAGTGCAAATGCTGCGGTCAATCCGCATGCGTCAATCCATTGACCCCGGCGGCAAACACGGGTGAGGAACAAAAAACAAAACGGCAGAATGGCTGTTGCGAAGAATTCGGCCAAGAGAAAATTGTTGTAAATGAGATTTAGATGATAGGGAGCAAACGTATATACCGCGGCGGCGATCAATGCCTGATGCGGTTCAAATTCCTCTCTTGCCCAAAGATAAACGCCCACGCCCCCGGCAAATAAAACTAATGTAAACGCCAGCAGGCTTGTTATGTACCAGTCGGCGATCAACAGATTTAAAATGGAAAGTACGTAAAAAGCGAATGGCGGATAAAACCGCAGTCCGACGTCGCCGAAGCCGTGATTTACGACTCCCGTCACGCTCGGATAGATCTCACCCGATCGGATCGACTCATACAACGTCCACGCAAATTGGTAGTGCTGAGCTTGATCGTTGCTGGTAGGAACTCCGTAGTAGATGGCCGGCAGCATGGCCGCGATAGAGAAAGCCGCTATCAGCAGAAGATCGCGATTGATCCGTTTTATTTCCAGATGGGGCATGCGGATGTACGGTCGTTCGAGCTACTGTAGGTTTGCGTATTCCGGGCGTAAATTGGTGAGCTTCTTGTATCTCTTGTCCCCGTAAGATAGGACGAGCAGGATCGCCAAAACAGCCCAGGCCAAGAATGATATGATCTTGGCCGCACTCAGGTATGGCGGTTCTTGAAAGTAAAGATGTACCTCGGCCGCCTCGGTTGGTAAAGGTATGAGAATAGCGCCATTGTCGTCGTGCTGTACCGGCACGGCAATTCCATTTACCGTTGACTTCCAGTAGGGATGAAAGAATGTGGCCACCCTCAGATCACCGGGTTGTCCCGCAGGGATAGAAAAAGCACGTGACCGGCTGGTCCACTCTTCAACGCTGGCTCCCCTCATCCCGGTGTCTGCTTGCTTGGTATTGTCAAAGGCTTCACGCTTGGCCCATATTGGCCACCAGCAATCGCAGCCTTCATCATCATTCATACCCTTGACCTTTTGCTCGAAAATATCTTGGGCCAGTGGGGTAGAGGGAATAATGTTCTGACTAATGTCAAAGAACACGATCAACAGCATGAATAAAACTAGCGGATAACCTATTAACCGTTTATTTCGTCCGGGGGTAAACAGAAGGGTCGGCACGGCAACGGAAAAGGCAATAGAACCCAATAAAGAGAAAACTAAAAGCCATCGCCACGGAAATTGTATCTTTTGTAGAACGGGCACCGCGTCCCATACCGGGGAGCTTAACAAAGAGAGCATAAAAAATGCGAAAACCCCGGTGAGTATTATTGATCTGTTGAAGTTAGGTCGTTGTTTCTCCGGTTCAGTTGTCTTTTTCCTTAGGAGGAAAATTAGGAGTAGTGGCAAAAATAATAAAATTGTCAGGATCACCACGATGTCTAGATGCCATAGTAATTTTTCCACATAACGGGTCGCCGTGGATGAGAAATATATGGGAAATAAATACCTTTTATAGTCGTAATATCCGTTCGCAAAATACCGTGGCGAGTTGTGCATCACCCAGTCGATCTCGGTAACCAGCTTTGACAGATAAAACGAAGTAGCTAAAAGACTCAGCAACAGGGCAGCACCTATCTTGAGGGCAGTATCTTTGAATCGCCGCCACTCAATGATCAGCAAACCGTAAACAAGCAATGCGAGCGAGGCGATCAAGGTTGATGGAATGTGCGTAAGGATCAGCGACGAATAAGCCACCGAAAAGAGAAGAGCATCTATCCATCTGGATCTGCGGCAGATGCGGGTGAGAAAAAGAAAACAGAAGGGAACGATACCGGCTGCCGCTAGTTCGGCGTACAGCACGGCCTGATAGATCTGAAATGTATGATAGGGGACCAGTAGGTATACGACCGCCGCGAGAGTCGCCCGAACATTCTCTGTCCACTCTTTTACCCAAAGGTAAACACCGACGCTCCCCAGAAACATCCATGCAAGAGACGTTAGCCAAAAACTGTGGTACCAACTACCTGTGATCATTTTGGTCAGAGCAAGGATGTAATAGGCAAGCGGAGGATAGTACCTGATCCCGATGCTGCCGAAACCAAAATTATCGTTTGCGGCCCATTCCGGACTCATACTTCCGGAAACAAATGCGTCATGGTAAGCGGCTGCGAAGCGCATATGCTGCATTAGATCGAAACCATCGGGAATGCCCAGGAATGCCATCGGGAGAATGACTGCCGACGCAGCTACGAAGATCACGACAAGAAAGACCGAGTTCGGCCACCGGGATGTGTTCAGGGAAAGGCCCCGATCAACCTCTGCAGCTGCTAATGGATATTCTTCAAGGCCGGTCACGTTCATTTTTTTTATTGAATTACGGCGGGAGCCTTGTTGCCGCTTTGAAGTAGAAGTTTTCCCTTACTGTGCTGAGATGCCGGTCCTTGTAAGATCTAACTGGGCTCGGCAATTTTCCTTATCCAGCAGGTATGGTGCGTCGGTGGGGTCGAGGATATCATGAGCTTTATCCCAACGAAGTTTATGTCCGCCGGGCATTTCGATCAGGGCTAATTTTGGCAAGAGTTCACTAAATCGTTCGGCACATCTCCCATTTGCTTTCTTAAAGTCGTCCAAAGCGGTGTTAATGGTGTCTTGCTCATCAAGTGAATCAAGTTGAGCAAGGCGCCGCTGGGCAGTGATCTTGACCGGTTCATCCTCGGCACTGCTGTACATCTCGCGATATATCTCACGAGCTGTTTCGCGGCTGCCGCCCTTTGTTTTCATCGAAGCAGCCATTAGCCTCATAAAGGCAGGTGCACCAGGGAGTTCAGAGCCCTTTTCATATATCTCGGCTGCCTCGTCATAACGGCCGAGCTTCCAATAGATATAGCCTAGGGGGCGATATAGCCGCCATTCACCGGGGTTATGGGCAATGCCCTTTTGGGTTATGGCAATTGCTTTGTCTGCATCAATGGCGGGCAAAACAATGGCGCCGTACAGGTAGGCATCAATGAAGTGCGGATCAAGTTCGGTCGCATTATCCAGGAAAGGGTAAAGCAAGCGGGGATTAAGACCACTGAGGTCATCTATGTTTATTACCTCAGTTTTAGAGTTAATGAGCTTGTCGCCGACATACTGCAGCGCCCGCATATAGTACCAATCGGCAAGCAGGCCATCCATTCCAAACGTGAAGCCTTTAAGGCGAGAGCCGCTAAAGCTGAGATCGGAATCGGCAAAGTCCGGCGCCAGCTCGGGCCTTTTTGCCTCAATGAAACCGCTCAGAAAAAAAATAGAGATGAGCCCTCCGGCAACGATCGCTGACGACAAAATTGAATTTTTGACTGCAGATCCGGTCATTACTTAAAGTTGCGCCGGCTGAATATAAACACTGTAATAGTCAGCAGGACGATGTCATAAACGACAGCATAGAGAACAGTGCCGCCGATCATAGATGCTGACGGCGTCAGTCCGTTTGCAACCTCAGTCGCGAAAGTGAAATGGGACAAGTTTGGCAAGAGATAGTAAATAGCATCCAGGAGCCCCGTCGCGGATGTCGATCCGGTTTCGGTCGCCAGGTCGCGAAGTGATGAGCTGAAGTGTCCGATCACAAAAATGAAGAGAGTAAGCAATGCCGATAACGCCGGCGTGGAAAATGATGAAAACAAGATCGCCACCCCAGTTATGATAGTCAGCTCAAAATAGATCATCAGAACTGCCAGCCACATCGCGCCTACAAACTGGCCGTTGTGGACGTAAAGCAATGCCAACGTCATTCCGACGCCCATTATCGTTAAGTTTACGAGCAGCGTAAGGCACAGGCCGAGATATTTGCCGACGATGAACTCACCACGGCCGATGGGTTTCGAAAAGATAGAGTAAACAGTGCGTTTTTCGATCTCTTTCCATACAAGGCTGACGCCAACGAATATCGCTACGAACGCGCCGAAAATAAGGATCGCACTCAGGCCTAGGTCGACGATCACCCTCCCTTCTTGTCTGGCTGATAACTCGTTTAGAAAAATGGAACTGGCGGTAATAAGCAAAACGAAAAGCACCAGATTGTAGAGTATCCGGTCACGAACAGCCTCGCGAAAGGCGTTCCTTGCGATCACAAAAACGCGCGAGGCCACACCCTTTTTCATTTCACTCATTGTGTGTGCGTCGTCGATGCTTTTTCCGGGACGGCCATCGAGAGTGGCCTCTGCTGATTCTAGCATTTTCGTTTTGAGGGCTGGATAGTGATACCTATTCGGGAGTCGGGAACTTCTTTTCATCAAGAAAATCAAATACTGCGTTACCGGGGTAAAGGTCCGCCGGGGCGGCCGAGTTGGGATCGGCGAGGGCCGCGTAATATGCTGCCACGCTGCCATTCCTGATTATCTGGTACCAGCCGGCGGCCTGCTTGGGATGGATACTTCGGGCAAATCTCAACTGTTCGATAGCTTCGAGCGGACGTCCTGCGTCTTCGAGAAAAACCGCGGATCTCACCCTCAGAAATACCGACCGCGGAAAGATGCTTATCGCATCGTTCAACGTTCTTTCGGCAGCGGCTGGATCGCCCGCCAACGTTTGGTATTTCGCAAGGTTCGAATAGGTGACCGAAACGCCGATGCCGCGATCGATCCCCTGGCTAAGCAGTCTTGCGGCCTCCCCGTAATTCTCGTCGCTCGCGTATCGCGATGCCAGCGCGTAATAACCGCTGACATTTCCTGGATCGATGCGCAGCGAGGTCCTTATGTATTCGGCGGCCTGTTCGGACTCATCTGTCCGCTGTGCTATATAAAGATAATATTCGCCGACTGCCTTGGTCCCGCTATATGCCAGCATCAGCAAAGCAGCAATAGAGCAAGATACCAGGATCGGCCGCATTTTGAACTGAACCAATTGATAGCGAAACTCCGCGTGACGGTGCCTCTTGCCGGTCTGGTACACGGCGATCGATGACACCAGGAAAAATGCAATGCCATTCTGTATGGCCCTGAATGAAAACGAACTCACCATCGAGCTTGCGAAAAAAGCTGACATTCCCCCGATCGACGCCCAAATCATCGGCGACATTCGCCACCGGTTCCGGCGAAAAACGTTAATAGTTGTCCATCCGAAATAAAAAAACGCCGCGATTATCAATACCAGCCCGACTAAACCGAGTTCATCGAGGATCTGAAGAAACTCATTATGCGCCCTTTCGAGAAGCAGATCTTCCGCGATCTCCGGTCCATTCCCTGGGTTGATTGACGCCGCCTCGGCTCGAGCCGCGTTGCAAACGATACCGAAATTATCGGCCCCCACGCCCAACACCGGATTATCGCGAGACATCTGCATTCCGGTCCGCCAGATCAACAGCCGGGTCTTTGCCGATAACGATGAGTTCCCAGCGGTACCCGCAATGTAGTCTTTTCCTGTGGGCGCCGATGTTAAGGCGGTGAAAACGATCGGGAAAACTATCGTCAGGACTGCCCAACAGGCTGCGGTCACAAGCACTCTTTTTCTCAGTGACCTGCCTGAGAAAAACGCGCACCCTGCGAACGTTATTAAACAGCCCAATGCGCCGAATATCAGGGCTCCCTTGCTTAGCGACAGCATAACGACTGTCCAGCTAAGCACAGCCGCAGTAAAGGCGATCAGCTTTTGCCGCTTCTCGCGAATATAAAACGGCATTACGGCAAGTACCGGCGAAATAGTGATCATCATTTCACCGAACTTGGCATATCTCGTCCGCAACAGCCCCTCTGAGGACGGAAAGTCCACGAGCGTCAGATAATCGATAAGACAAACGATGCCGGCCATGATCGCCGTTAGGGCGAATGAACCGGTCAATATCCGAATGCCTGAGCCTGATCGGCAAAGGTAGACAAAGACCATCAGAACTGCCAGGAAGATCGTCCAGGTCAATGTGTGATGGACGGAAAGCTGTGGGTAAATGGACCACGCTGCCGAGACAGCGCTCCAAACGGTAAACCCGAGCAGAAGGACTAAGAAGATGAGGAATTGGCGTGATAAAGCCAGGGAATTCTGAAAACTGTGCTTTTTCCGTATCAAGAAGGTCGAAATTAATCCGATTAGGAAAAGGGACGAAAACAGCTCCATTTTCCACGGCTGACTCGACACCAGCGTAGACCTCGGCACCCAGAACAGAACGCCGACCAGCAGGCCCGCGAGTGCCAGTACTGTTAAGCCTTCGGCCCGGGCGCCGGAATAGAGTTTTTCCGCAGGTAAGGACGTACGCATTAAGTGAGGATACTAAAAGGAACGACCGGGAACCGGTCTCTTCAATTGTACCATTCCTCGGCTCCTGATGGCACGAGATTTTTGCCCGCTGAGGCGGTTCAAGGCCATAGGTGCCCAAGTAGGGACGGAACGGCCGTTTTAGGGCCTGCAAGGATGTTGTGGGCCCAGGAACGGCATTACAAGGTTTGGCCCGGTTTTAGAGAGATCTCAACTATATTCAAGAGGTAGAAAAATTTTTGCAGAGGCTGCAAAAATATCTGAAAGGCTGTGTCAGTGTTTTGGAATTCGCAACAAAATTCCAGGACCTGGAATTTTCGGGAAACCTCTCTACCCATGTTGCATAGGTTGTTTAAGGATCAAAACGATGCTGGCAGTTCACCTTCATGATCGGCGCTTAATTGCTAAAGCCTAGAACAAAAAAAGCAAGAGGCACTCTTGCGAATGCCTCCCGTGGAAGTTGCTTGTCTTGAGTCCGATTACGGAGTGTAAACAGACGCTGCCAATACGGCGGCTTCGTTAGCGTACTGCGTCAAGGTCGTGTCAGACCTGATCACGCCATCCGTGGCCATACCGAATCGGCGTGTGCCGGTCGCGGTAACTCCACCGGTAGCGGTCGGAATGCACGAAAACCAAAACGTAGCCGGTGTTGTTCCGGTGAAGTCCGTGGCGTTGCCGGCCCAAACGTAGCCGCTCTTGGTGCCGCTGGCGAGAGTCGCATCGATCAGGCCGAGCGTTCCGCCGAGGGTTACCTGTGCGTGGGCATAATTGCCACTGCCGTAGGTTGCAGCATACGTCATCTGAGCACCATGCAGTGTACGCATAGCCGAGATAGCCGAGCCTTCGTTCGCAGCGCGACGAGCGGCCAGCAGATTAGGGATAGCGATCGCGGCAATGATGCCGATGATCACAACAACGATCAAAAGTTCGATAAGCGAGAAACCTTTCTGATTTTTCATTAGTAATTCACAGTCTCCTAAAGTTTTTTGTACTTGAATCTTTCCAGGACCACGTACTCTTATACAATAGCCGTGCCAAGAGGCCATTTATCAGCAGAAAAATAGGTAAGTGTTGGAATGTCAGCACTTGAGCCGATGGGAGTATAGCCGACACGGCCAGAAATACTGGGCAAAAACCGGTATATTCACAGTTTGTGACAGCTTTTCTTTGACAAAAACTGTCACCAAAACCGCGATAAACGCAAAAAAAACGGGGAACGTTTTTGAAAACGTTCCCCGCGGTAGCACATTGTGTGTTAGATCAATTACGGGGTGTATACCGATGCTGCCAATACAGCAGCTTCGTTAGCATACTGCGTCAAGGTCGTGTCAGACCTGATCACGCCATCTGTGGCCATACCGAATCGGCGTGTGCCGGTCGCGGTAACTCCACCGGTAGCGGTCGGAATGCACGAAAACCAAAACGTAGCCGGCGTTGTACCCGTGAAATCCGTTGCTTCATTCGTCCAAACATAGCCGCTCTTGGTGCCGCTGGCGAGAGTCGCATCGATCAGGCCGAGCGTTCCGCCGAGGGTTACCTGTGCGTGGGCATAATTGCCAGCACCATACGTTGAGGCATACGTCATCTGAGCACCATGCAGAGTGCGCATTGCCGAGATAGCTGAGCCTTCGTTCGCAGCGCGACGAGCAGCCAGCAGATTGGGGATAGCGATCGCGGCGATGATGCCGATGATCACAACAACGATCAAAAGTTCGATAAGCGAGAAACCTTTCTGATTTTTCATTTTAAATTCACAGTCTCCTAAGTAGTTTGAAAATCTTTTGTACCTTTCCCAGGCCACCCGTTTGATATCAAACGGTATGCCAATGGGTTCGCTACGTTCGGAATGATCTTAAGTCTTGTAGATGCAACCGTTTAAAGCCAGAGGGTGGCTGACGGCGAGAGCTGTAAATGAGGGACACTAGGCATTACTTACAGTAAATGCCACCTGGCGTCTTACAAAAAATGTCAACGGGTGGAAATGGGAGAGCAGAGCTAGGCGGACGCACGATCTAGTCCGAGCTTCGCATCTGTGCCGAAAGGCTTCGGATGCTGTGTTTATCGAGGAGATGACGCAGCGAACGTACGGGCATTTGCAGCAGCTCGGCTGCACGCGTCTGATTGCCGCCCGTATTCCTCAAAGCCGCCACAACATAGGTTTTTTCGAGGTTGTCGAGATGATTGCCGAGGTTAATTCCCGATTCGGGCAGGTCAAATTCAGCGTTGATACGCTGGGGATTGTAATTCGTTATGTGGTCCGGCAGCTGTTCGGGCTGGATCTCATTGGAACGCTCGAGAGCTACTGCTCGCTCAATGGTGTGCTCCAACTCCCGCACGTTGCCATGCCAGGCATAATTTTCCAGGATCTGGATCGCCTTTGGTGATATTGAAAGTGATTTGCCTGCCTGATCACAGAATTTCCTGACAAAATGATCGATCAGGTCACCGATATCCTCCGTCCTTTCCCTAAGCGGCGGCAGGTGCATCGGTATCACCGAAATGCGATAGAACAGGTCCTCTCTGAACAACCCCTGTTCGCTCATTTTCTTGAGATCCCGATTGGTCGCCGCGATCACCCGGGCATCGATCGGCATTTCGTCATGAGCTCCGACAGGCCGGACCTTTTTTTCCTGCAACACCCGCAGCAGCTTTACCTGCATGGCGGTGGACATTTCACCGATCTCGTCGAGAAAAATGGTTCCCCCGTCAGCTGCTTCGAACAGACCTTTGCGGTTAGAATTCGCACCCGTAAATGAGCCTTTGACGTAACCGAACAACTCAGATTCCAGCAGTGTTTCGGTAAACGCTCCACAATTGATCGAGATAAATGGTTTTTCCGCCCGGGGACTAAGATCATGAATAGCCCTCGCGACCAGTTCCTTGCCCGTACCACTCTCGCCCGTAACAAGCACGGTAGACTGGACCTCGGCAACTGTTTCGATCATCTGAAAGATGGCATTCATCTTTGCTGATGCCCCGACTATGTTCTTGATACTTCCGCGTTCACGCTGGGCACGCTTAAAGGCACGGTTCTCTACGATCAGGGCTTGCTTTTCCAGAGTTTTCTTTACGATCAGCTTCAGCTCTTCGACATCGAACGGCTTTTGAATAAAATCGTCGGCGCCAAGTTTAAAAGCTTCACGAGCAGTTTCGACCGAGGCAAATGCCGTCATCAGGATCACACCGATATCCGGGAGCGTCTCGCGAACTGAGCGCAGCATTTCGATGCCGTCCATATCGGGCATCTTAACGTCCGAAATGATCACATCGGCCGGGTCTTGCTCTAGCTGTTCAATGGCCTGGCGGCCGTTCATCGCAGTGCGAATATTGTTGCCTTCGGCCTCAAAGACGAGGCTCAGCAACTGGCGATAACTTTGCTCGTCGTCGACGATCAGAATGTTAGGCATTTATTTTTAGTTTTTCTAAAAAAGCGGGATGGATGCGGTGCTTTGTTAAAAAGCAACGTAATAGTCATTATCACAGATTCACACTCAAACATTCAAGACATTTCAGACGCCGCTGCCGACGTTCAGAAACGCACCGAGCTTTGACGCAGCGGTTTTGTCGTTGCTATCAATGATTAACTCGCGTGCGGCGCGGCGATTCTCTCGCGGAAGTTCAACCGTGATCACCGTCCCTTGCCCCTGCCTGCTGCGAACATTAATCACACCATTATGGTCCCTGACTATTTGATAGACGATCGAAAGGCCGAGGCCGGTGCCGCCCGTCGTCGAATTTGAAAATGGCTCAAAGAGCTGTTCTACCTGATCGGGCGACATGCCGAGGCCCGTGTCCTCAAAAGTTATACGGACGCGGTTGTTGGGGATAGTATCGAGGCCCACACGAAACTCACCACCATTCGGCATAGCGTGTATTGCATTTCGCGCAAGGTTCCAAAAGATCTGCTTTAACTGTGCTCCATCGGCCGAGATCTTTATGGGTTGGCTGCCAAGGTTACTGGTCAGAGTGTGATGGTCTTTGACGTCAGGACTATGTTTCAGCAGAGAAAGAGTATCAAGGATCGCCTGGCCCACATCGGTCTCGGCAAACTCGCCGGCCATCGGGCGTGCGTAATCGAGGAAGTTTGTGATGATGCTGTTAAGCCGGTCAGATTCTTTGAGAATAATGTCCATCAGATTGGACTGGATCGAGGCTTGGGGCGTATTTGTTTCGAGGACCTGTATCGCCCCGCGCATTGCACCGAGGGGATTTCGTATCTCATGAGCGAGCCCGGCGGCCACTCGTCCGACGGCGGCGAGACGATCCTTGCGCCGAACGCTCTCCTCCATCGAGCGGATCTCGGTAAGGTCCTGAAATGTAATGATGAGGCCCGTTGCCTCGTTAGTTTCCGAGAAAAGGAGCGAAACGCTGAAACCTATCCGGACCGCAAAACCATCCGGCGTTATCAGATCGGCCTCAAAGCGCGGAAGCTGCTCGCCCCCGCCCGCTGCCGCTAATGACAGATCTATCTGTTCACGGATGTCGCCAAACAGATCATAGATCGATGTTCCCCAGATCTTGTCCAGATGGTAACCGGTGATCTCGGTCGCTGCCGCATTGAATGTATAAATATTGCCGTCGAGGTCTGTTGTGATAAGGCCCGAACGGATAGATTCTACAATGCGTTCATGTAGTGCCCGCAGACTGGCCAGCGTCTTAGCCGCCTCTTCCAGTGCCATGCCTGAGGAATGCCGCTCCGACAGTTTCGATGACAACAAGCCCACGATCAGCAAAGCAACGACGTGAAAACTGACGATCTGAACAACCTTTGCCGGCGTTTGCTCCGGGCCAAATGTTTCGATCAGGGAATTTACTGTCAAAAACGACAATGCTATGAAAAAGAGACAGCAAAGGCCCGCCATGATCATTGTCGAGAGAGGCTTCATGAAGATGCCGGCAACACTTACCAGCACTATATAAAGCGTTATATAAGGGGAGCTAAGATCACCGGTTCGCCAAACCAGCCAGGTGATAAGCAGTGAGTCGAGGAAAAATTGGGTCCTGATCTGCCAGTTGTAGCTGTGGCTTAGCCTTAGCAGGAAAAAATAAACGATTGTAAGGCCGACCGAGATCAGAAAAACGAGAAACAGGCCCTGCGGAAAATTTTCAAACGACAGTCGGAATGTGCCGCTCGACCAGAACCAACTAGCTACGAGCAATAAAAAGATAGCTAGCAGACGCCCGATGATGAGAGTCTGTATCCTCTGCATTTGCCTTGAATTGGTTGATTCGGCCTTTTCGTCTAAACTGGTCATATTTTGCCTGGAGCAATATGCGAACGAATGAACACGACAATTCGCCCGTGATCGACCATAGGCCCTGGGGCAGTTTTACGATCCTCGACGAAGGTGAGGATTATAAGGTAAAAAGGATCGAGATCTTGCCCGGGAAGCGATTGAGTTACCAGCGTCACCGCCGTAGGTCGGAACACTGGTTCATCGTCCGTGGCACTGCTAAAGTAACATTAAACGGTGTTGAATTTCTAGTAAAAACTGGCGAGAACGTTGACGTTGCTGTCGGCGATGCTCACCGCGTTGAGAATCCCGACGAACAGACCTTGCTCGTATTTATCGAGAGCCAGACCGGCGATTATTTTGGTGAGGATGATATCGAACGGCTCGAGGACGATTTTGGACGCTGCTGATCAGGAGAGGCTTTCGATAATACGCTTTACGGCTTCGCCTAGATCAGCCTCAATTACTTCGGGCAAAATTTCAAGTATGTTCTTATGCAGCTGACCGTAGCCGGTTAAAACCAAGGCGCTTTTTAAGCCCGAATTCTGTCCCAGTTCAACATCGCTTTTCTTGTCTCCAACCATCCAGGATCTCTCTAGGTCTATGTCGAATTCATTTATAGCGGCATCGATCATTCCCGATCCCGGTTTGCGGCATTTACAGCCATCGCACGGAAGGTGTGGGCAGAAATAAAACGCATCGATAGCACCCGATAGGGTCTCCTGGATACTCCGGTGAATATCGTGCATCGCTGCTTCATCAAAAATATCGCGGCCAATGCCGGACTGATTAGTAACGACTATAACGAGGAAACCATGAGCCTTTAGCTCAGAAACTGCCGATCCCGTAAAAGGAAAAAGGCGCAGATCCTCGACATGCGAGAGGTAATTGACCTCTTCGATCAAGGTTCCGTCGCGATCAACGAATACCGCCGGCTGCCTCTTCTGATTCTTCTTCATCTTCCGCTAATACACCTGCCGCCAGAGTGAACACCTCGTCAACCGAGATCCGCGTCATACAGCGGTGATCTATGGGACAGTCGCGATACATGCACGGCGAACATTCCACGTCCTTTCTTATTATCACCGCATTTTTCGAATATGGACGCGTAGTCTCTGGATCTGTTGGGCCAAACAGGACGATCGTCGGTGCACCCACAGCAGGTGCGAGATGAGCGAGGCCCATGTCATTAGTGATCATCAGGTCAGCGACGGCGAGGATCGCAGCGGCTTCGTCGAGTTCAGTTTTACCGGCAAGGTCAATTAGCGTCATTTTTGAAAGGCTTACCAGCTGGTCTGTCACCGATCGATCATCTTTTGAACCCAGCAAAACAGTAGCTGTGTTTAGTTCTTTCCGAAGACGATCATTCAGTTCCGAAAACTGCTCGACTGGCCACCGTTTTGCGCGGGAATTTGCCGAGCCTGCTCCGAGGACCACCAACTTTTTTGTGGGATCCACACCAAGCGATCCTAATCTTGAGCGGGCAGCTTGTCGTCGTTCGTCCGAGATCTGCAGGGAAGTATCGGGCATTGTTTGTGAGACGGTGTCGCGGTCTAGTATTCGTTTTTCAACTTCGCCGACAAGGTGCATGTAATAAAAAACTTCGTGGCGGCGGTTCTTCCACTCAGGGACCGCGATCGGATCGGTTAGCAGCAGTCCGCGGACATCTTTGTTATATCCAAAACGCCGGGGCACACGCGTCATAAAAGAGGTTAACGCCGACTCAAATGAATTTGGAAAAAGCACAGCCAGATCAAACCGGTCGTCTTTCAGGAACTGCGAGTTGTCATAAACGTCTTTGATCGCCCACCGGTGTTTGTCAAAGGTGACCAGCTCGTCAATCAGATCCGAGTCGCGAAAAAGAGCATCCGCCCACGAACGCATATGAAGAGTAATGTGCGAATCAGGAAAAATGCGCCGCAGCTCTCGCAATGCAGGTATCGACATAACAGCATCACCGATCCAATTTGTCCCACGGACAATGATTTTCATAGGTTCGCCAGGAGATCTTTTACCGCAGAGACGCAAAAACACGAGGAAAGAACGGAATTGCCATTATGATATCTCGCGTCTTTGCGTTAAAAATTGTTCTCATTAAAAAGTGTCTTCAGGCCCTCTTTAATACTGATCTCAGATTTCCACCCCAGTTCTTGTTGGACCAAGGCAAGATCCGTTACGTAGTCGAGTGGAACGGGTTTAGGCAGCGGGTTTTTGTCATCGATAACAGCCTGAAGGCCCGAGACATCTTCCATAGTACTGACCAGTTGCTTCAGCGTCATTGTGTTCTCCGGGCCGCCGCCGAGGTTATAGAGGCCGTGGCGTATGACTGAATCAGTAAATGCCTGGCAGGCTTGCGACAGATCATCGACGTGCAGCAGATCGCGTCTGGGTGTTCCGCCTGCCGGCAGGCGTATCGGGTCGCCTTTATTAATTGCATCTGCATAATGTCCGACGAAGTTCGGCACATTGCTCGTCGTTAATGGAGCGTAAACGGTCGAGAGCCGAAAAATACACGAGCGAAAATTCCGTTCATGTGCATAATACTCGACATATCTCTCAGCGATCAGCTTTGACCATTCAAGTGCTGTTTGCCCCGAATAATGCGTGGGGCATTTCTCATCCACCAGCTGATAGTTATCGGCAAATCGATGATAGACATCCTTGGTAGAGGCAAAGATAAATGCAGCGTCTTCTCGCATTTCCCGCAGCAGGTTGACCGTCCCCTCGACGTTTGTCAGGAATACCTGACCGGCACCTTGTGGTGATTTATCGAGATGAGCAGCGAGGTGAATGACGACGTCATAATCGCGAACGGCGGCGGCATCCTGCATATTAAGAATGTCTTTGCCGAACCGCCTCGACATGTTGTCGGCATCAAAATGTCGCCTGACATGCGTGCCGAGATAGCCGCTCCCGCCTGTAACGAGGACCTTCATACCTAGATTAAAGTTTATAATCAGCTAGACAGCAAGCGTCGATAATCTATAGAATTTTATTGGCGAATGGCGAAATTGTCGGCCGCGCCGTCCTGCCTGTCCAATAATGTCGGACCCTAACCTGGTTAAAACAAACAGATCAAAATTGCCCCCAAAAAGTTGGGTCAGGGCGCATCGCGGAGTTGCGTTCCAGGCGCCGCCGCCGTCACGACTAAAGCGCCTGCTGCATTTCTGTTTTAACATGTGGACGCTGACGGCGAGCCTTTTGATAGTGATCGGCGCGTTTTTGATCCTGACCTATTACTGGCTCGACTTTTCTGACCGCATCGATCGCAAGCTTTTGAGCGGCGAGGTGTTCACGGCGTCGGCAGGCATTTACTCTGCACCAAAGACAATAAAGACGAGCGAGTCAATAACGATAGCCGAGCTTGCTGATTATTTGAGATCTGCCGGATACATTGAGCGCAACAGCCAGGCAGATGCCTCGCGGAGCCGGTACTCGATCGAGGAGAACGTGGTAGCGGTCGAGCCGGGGATGACGGGCGTTATCGACGGAAAAAAGGTGTTTCCGTCCTTATCTATCAAGTTTGCAAAAGACGGCAAGTCCGTATCGGCCATTGGCGACCGTGACACGGACAATCAGGTCATTGAGGCAAAACTCGAACCTCGAATACTAAGCTCTATCGCCGCCGAGGGCGACGGGCGGCGAAAGACCGTCACATTTAACGACCTGCCGAACCATCTGGTCAAAGCAATAACGGTGACCGAGGACCGGGCTTTTTTCGAACACTACGGAGTCAACTTTCGCGGCATCGCCCGGGCGCTTTGGCGGCGATACGAGGGAGATGAAAATTCGCCCATCGCCAACCAGGGTGGATCGTCGATCACACAGCAGTTGGTCAAAAACCTTCTGCTCAGCCGCGAGCAGACCGTCGAGAGAAAGTTGACCGAGGCATACATGTCTCTCATCCTCGAGACACGTCTTTCAAAACAGGACATCTTCACGCTTTACGCAAACCAGATCTATCTGGGCCAGCAATCTGGTGTTGCGATCTACGGAGTGGGCGAGGCGTCTAATTCGTACTTTGGAAAGGATGTGTCGCAACTGACCTTGCCCGAGGCGGCATTCCTCGCCGGGATCATCCGCAGCCCCAACCGGTACAACCCGTATAAGAATCTTGAACGCGTAAAAGAACGCCGCAACCAGGTCCTCGAATCGATGCAGATGGCGGGCGAGATCACGCCGGAACAACTGGTTCAGTATCGCGAAGAGCCGATCACCCTTAAACAAATTTCGAACACAAAAGACCTGCAGGGAATGCCTTATTTCTCGCAGTACGCCATCGAAGAATTGCCAAAGATGGTCAGCGACCCTGACGCATTGCAGCATTTGAGGGTATACACATCTATCGATCCCGATCTGCAGCGGATCGCGTATGAAATAGTAAACAAACGCCTGGCCGCCCTCGATAAATTCTTTCCCAAAAAAGAAGGTTTGAATGCGTCGCTCGTCGCGATCCGTCCAAAGACCGGCGAAATTGTCGCCATGGTCGGCGGGCGAAATTACCTCGAAAACCAATTCAACCGGGCGACCGACGCCATGCGACAACCAGGTTCGGTCTTTAAGCCTTTCGTTTATACCACCGCGATCAACACGGCGTACGATTCGAGTTCCAGACAATTTACAGCGGCCAGTATTTTTAAGGACGAAAAGAAGACGTTCACGTTTAACCAGGATACGTACACGCCGGGGAATTTCGGCGATTTCTTTTCGAATAAGGAAATGACGCTTCGCGACGCTCTCGTCAATAGTAAGAATGTCATCACCGTCGATCTCGGGATGCAGTTGAACATCGGCAAAGTAATGAGCCTGGCCAACAAGGCGGGCATGCCCAAGGTTGACAAGGCATATCCTTCAATGGCGCTCGGCACGTCGGAGGCGACACCGCTGCAGGTTGCCACAGCATACACAATGTTTGCTAATCTCGGCGACCGTGTTTCGCCGATGCCGATAACGAGGATAGCAGCAGGCGACGGCAGGACCATCTCAGCCCCGGCACCGGACCGAAAGAACGTTGTTCGCCCCGATGTCGCGTACATTATCGACGACATCTTAAAGGACGTGATCAACCGCGGCACCGCCGCTCATGCACAGGGATGGGGCTTTCACAACGTCCCTGGCAAGACTGCGTTCGCCGGCAAGACAGGCACGTCGCGAGATGGATGGTTCGCAGGTTTCACACCGGATATCGTCTGCGTCGTTTATGTCGGGTTTGATAATGGCGACGATCTGGGAATGAAAGGCTCTGATTCGGCAATGCCGGTTTGGGCAGATTTTATGCAGGAAGCCTTGCGGATGCACCCCGACTGGAACGGCGACTGGGCGATGCCTGTAAATGTTAAAAAGGCCGAGATCGATATCAGAAACGGTTCGCTCATTCATGAACTGGAACCGTCCGAGAGCATTTCGCCGACGCCGACGCCCAGCCCAAAAAAAACAAAAGACCCTCGGTTGCCCGACTATGACAGCTACCAGCCGCCGCCAAAGCCCGAGATCTATGTAACAGATGTGCCGGCCGAGTTTCGCCGGGTCGAGTTGTTCATAATGGGCACCGTCCCTAACAGGACGCTTATACAAATGCCGGACGACGGCACCGCTGGCGATCCGAATGGCGATGGTTCGCCGTCACCGACGCCTCTGCAGGAAACTTGGCAGGAGGGCACCGAACCGCCTGGCGGCCAAAATTCAAACCGGCGCCCGCGAGGCCACACCGACGATTCGAACGACACTGTTACCTTGATGATCTGTCCCCTGACAGGAATGCGGGCCACTATCAATTGCCCCGACAAGGAGCCAAGAACATACCGCAAAGGCACGGAGCCGAAAGAGCTCTGCTCATTCCACAAGGGAAAAGAAAGGGAGTAAGAGTATACAGCGCAAAGAGGGGCCGCAGAGTTCGGTTAGATCTCCGTGGCTCTTTTTGCTGTTACTGATGGCCTTTAACGCTTAATTGTCCGCCGCCGCGGGGTCAACTGCCTTTTTTCGTGCCGCCGAATTGTTTGCCGTCCCGGGGTTGGCAGCCGCCGGCTTATTCGCAATCGACGAATTAGGCATCGAAGAATTGCTCATAACGGCCGCATTGGAATTGTTTCCGACAGCTGGAACGCTCGACACCGTACTCGCCGGTTTGACGGCATTGTTCGAATTTACAGGTGAGTTGCCGCACGCCGCGGCCATCGCAAGCGTGCCAAAAAGTGTTGTAATAAGCAGAATTCTGGTCTTCATAAAATTATTTCCTTCTCTATTCACCGTCGCAGACAACGGAAAGTTAAAACGCAGTAAAACGAGATTTATTTAAAGCAAATCAAGCGGCTAAGTCAATTGGCAGACATTTGTGGCCAGAAGATAAAATTGCAGTCTTTCAACCATTATTTTACGCCCTAAAATTTTTTTGCAGCCTCTGCAAAAAAATTCCAACCGCTTAAATATCATCGCAGACCCCTCAACAAAATTGCAGAGATCAGCAAGTGTTTGTGGTACCTGCGGCAATATTTTGACCTCTAAATAGTTTTTAAAACGCTTAAAAAAACTGTTTTGTAACTGATCTGTTATTCGAAACGCTGTAAAGACGGCAAATACTGGGCTCCGGCGGAACAACGACGCCGGCGATGTTTTCGAAAGGGCGAGGGGCGGAACATTTTTGTTATAATCCACTCGATCTCAAAACTTAATTATAAGTGGAGCAATTTATGAAACCATTTCTCGCCTCCTCGTTTTTTAGGACGTCAGCCATTTTCGTAATAGCCATTTTTGCCGTCACTGCCGCTGCCGCCCAGGATTCACCGCAGAGCTCTGTCGCTTCCAAGACCGCTAAATTTCAAAACGTGGCAAAGACCGATGCTCTATACACCGGAGCTCTCGATGCTCATGACAAGTCCGGTGCGGAAAAGCTGATCGGCAAGGCCGGCTCGTTCAAAGGCACCGTGAGCAAGGCGTTTACACCCCGCAACGGAGGGCTTGTGATCCTCAACTTTGACGACGACTATAAGTCGGCGATGACGGCTGTGCTGAAAAAATCGGATTTTGCGAAGTTTCCGGATCTCTCCGAACTGGTGGGTAAAGAGGTCGTGGTGTCGGGGAAGTTTATGGATTTTAAGGGGAGTCCAGAGATCGAGCTGAGCGATCCTAAACAGGTCGCGTTGGTAAAATAGTAGAGAGGCTTAAAAGGCGGGGACGTTCGCCCGGATATCCACCAGGTCCTCGAGCCCTTCTTCGACAGTTTCGGGAAGCCAGTTTTTCCTCTCATAGAGCGAAGACTCGGCTTTTTCTTTGTTCATAGGCCGGGCCAGCAGGTAACCCTGTCCGTAATCACATCCCAGGTTTTGCAGCAGGCTAAGCTGAGCCTCGGTCTCGATGCCCTCGGCTATCACTTTTTTGCCGAGGTTTTTTGCGAGCGAAATGATCGTCTGCAGGATCTCGGAATTTTCGCCGCTTTCACCGACGCTATAGACAAATGAGCGGTCGATCTTGAGTGTATCGACGGGCAGCCTGTGCAGATAGCTTAACGACGAATATCCGGTCCCGAAATCATCAATACTCAGCTGCACCCCGAGGCTCTTAAGACGGTTGAGGATACTGATAGTGTGATCGGCGTTTTCCATCGCGGCGCTCTCGGTGATCTCGAGTTTGAGAGACGACGGTTTGATCTTGGCGACCGCGAGTGCGTTCTCGACGTCGTCGATCAGTTCGTCTTTTGAGAGGTGCTTGCCCGATATGTTGACGCTCATAACGAGGTCCTTATAGGCCCGGCTGACCTTTTGCCAACCGGCGATCTGTTTCGCAGTTTCCTCGAGGATCCAATTAGTTATCGGAATTATCAACCCCGACTCCTCGGCAATGGGAATGAATTTGTTTGGAGGGATCAGCCCAAATTCGCTGTGGTGCCATCGCAGCAGCGCTTCGAAGCCAAAAAGGCTGCCGTCTTGTATGTCGATCAGGGGCTGGTAATGCATCGACAACTCATCTCGGTCGAGTGCGGAGCGGAGGTCATTCTCTAAACGAACACGTTCGAGGAACCTGACCCTTAGTTCCTTTGTAAACACCGCCACGCCTGAGTTTCGGTCCTTGGCGTAATGCATGGCGATGTCGGCGTCTCTCAGGACCTCTTCGGGTGTGCTGTATTCCGTGTCGCACGGTGCAATGCCGATATTTACTGAGATCGAAACGCGATTTCCGCTGAGCGAAAACGGCTGAGAGATGTTGTCGAGTATTCGACGCGCAACTTTTTGCGCTTTGCCGGTTGTAGAAAGCCCTGTGAGAATGACCGCAAATTCATCTCCACCGATGCGTGCGACGAGATCCCCCGAGTTGAGCATACGCACAAACCGCTTGGCAGCGATCATCAGCACTTTATCGCCGAGCGTATGGCCGAGGCTGTCATTGACGTTCTTAAATTTGTGAATGTCCAGAAACAGTACCTGGAAAGTGACGGTCGGGTCCTCGCGGTATTTGTCGATAAGTTCCCTGAGTATATCGCCGAAGTGTTTACGATTTGGCAGGTTGGTAAGTGAATCGTGCAATGCCGAGTGCTGAAGGTCCTGTTCGCTCTTGCGCAAAGCAACGTTTGCTCTTTCTTCTTTCTCGAGCGTTAGGGCGAGTTGAGAAGCATGATTTTCTGCCTCTCGGCGGCGTTCGCGTTCAGCTTCGGCCTTTTCTCGTTCGGCCACCTCAGCTTGGCATATAGCATTATTAATGTCTCCGATCGATTGCCGATAACTAAGATAGGCGATGCCGAGCGTCACAAAGGCGACGACTGTAGTAAGCGGATCTGAATAACTGACGACCTTATAGATCAAGCCCGCTATACCGGCCCCGACGATCTGTGCCATAGAACTCGAAAAACAATTCTTTTGCCAGGTCTGCCAAACGTTTGCTTGATCCTTGAGATATTGAAAGAGCGTTGCAAATAATGATGCACCAAAAAACTGAGTAAGGGCAAGTATGCCAAGCGTCGGGATCAACCTGCGGGCATCGGTGTGCGACAACGTCTCGCTGAAAAATGGCTGATGAATTAATTGGGTATAGACAAAATAGGTAAATGCGGTTGTGATCGAGGCAATAAAGGTGTTTGTCGCGATCATGTGCCGGTTAAATTTTATCGTCCCCTTGAACTTGTTGTAGTAACAGTTCGCGGCCATTTCGACCGTAGCCAGGACGATCGCCGCTCCTCCCCCGTAAAGCAGAAAGGCTAAAAAGATAAGAGCGTCTGAAAAATTGATGAAGAGGCGCGACCGTGGTATTTGCAGCGTCATTTGCGGCGCGAACAAAACCGAAAAAACCAGGATGAAAAGATAGCCTCCGCCAAAAGCCTTTGGGGAAAGGGTGAATACGCCCCAACCAAAACACATCAATCCGCCAAGGATGATGAGTGCTTTCACAGAATCCGACTTAGTGGACTGGCTCATAGCGGGATCGGTTGTTGGTGGCGGAATAAAGATGCAGGCAAAAGCAGCGGAAGGGCCCACACCAAAAGAGTTTAACACGTTAAACAAGTAAAAACCAAGGATTTTCTTCGGCCGCTGTATACGCGGTATGCAAATCCCATGTGTATAACTTGTATCCATATCGATAAGTCCAAAAGAGACAAAGTTTAGCGACGGAAATCACCTCAAGTGTAAATAAAGTATACAGAAACACAACTTATTGGGTTGTCCTTTTGGTGCGTTCGTAAATGCAACAAACAAAAGAGTTATCGGAACGGACGGCGCCATTCCCGGTCTGGCACACAGGTTGTAATAGGAACAGCAGAACGAGGGGAAAATCAAAAACTAAACAACTGAATCTTAGGAGAAGAGAAAAATGAAAAGGGCAATCACAACGATCACATTAGCAGTCACCATGGCATTCGGAGCAACTTTTGCAAACGCAGGAATTCTCATAAGCGACGCCCCTTCCACTACGTGCGAAAAGGACGGCATCATCATCGAAGGGATCGGTATCATAATCCAAAGCCTTGGTTTCGGTATCATCATCGAGAAGTCGGGTACCCCCTGCACCGCCACAGATGGGATAATTATTGAATAGGCTTTATCGACTTAAGTTATCTGACCGGGGGGAAACAATGAGCGGCTTAGTCGGGAAACCGGCCCGGCCGCTTTTTTCAATCTCACAAGCTTTCGGCAAACGCTCGTTCCGTTCGCCGTAGAAAACGGGGCCGGAGATCTTCTCGCCGGCCTCGTTTTCGTATTTGATGTCAGCTTTCCAAATGCGCGGTATATTGCTTGATAGTTTTGGGCAGCGGTATACGACCGAAGAATCGCAGGCCAGACCCGTCGTTCAGTCCTAATCATCCGCAGCAACGGATAAATGTCACCGCCGCGTTTATGGTCGACAAAAGCAATCCACTAGTTGCATTCAACAGCCTTGACGTAGAGCTGAGGGATGCCCGCGAAGAACTAACGGTTAGACGATCGAGAATGACGGGCATACTCAAACGCACTTGTTTGGCGATCGTTGTACTCATCATTGCTTTCCTTACATTTCCCGGGCTGTGGAAAGGCATGTCCATATTTTATATCTTGGCTCCTGCTAGATACGTTATCTACGATTTATTGCGATGTATATCGTCTACTCGCTTTGCCAGAAGGAGCGTCCTGGAACTGGAAGGGTTGCGATGTGAACTGCTCAAGAGCAACGACATAAGCGAGTAGTTCTCTATTTAGCAACTGGTTGGGAATATTGAGGAGAAAGGCGGCGGAGGTTTTCGATCGATGACGGGAGAACTTCCATTAGGCGGTTGACGTCTTCGGCGGTGTTGAACCGGCCAAAGCTGAAGCGGATCGCCCCGCGGGCGAGTTCGTCGTCGCGGCCGAGGGCACGGATTACTGGCGATGGCTCGAGTGAACCGGACGAACAGGCTGAACCGGTCGAGACGGCGATGCCCTGCATATCGAGATTGATCAAAAGGCCTTCGCCCTCGATACCGCGGAAAGAGATATTGGCAATATTTGGCAGACGCTGCGAGCGTTCGCCGTTGAACGCGAGGCCTGGGATCTTTTCGCCGGCCTCATCCTCGAATCTATTTCTAAGTGCTTCCAGCCTGCCGGATTCATCTGTCAATGCTGCCTGGGCCAGCTCACAAGCTTTTCCAAACGCGACAATAAGCGGGACAGGTTCGGTCCCGCCACGCCGTTCACGCTCCTGATGCCCGCCAATGTTTTGGGAATGGAGCCGGACACCCCGCCGAACGTACAATGCACCAACACCCTTTGGGGCGTAAAGCTTGTGAGCCGACATCGACAGCAGATCGCAGCCGATATCCTCGACATCAACCGCTATCTTACCGGCAGCCTGGACGGCATCTGTGTGAAACCAGATCTTTTTGCCCGAGCTGCGTACTTCTTTTACAAACCGGCCGATATCTGCGACCGGTTGGAGGGTGCCGATTTCGTTGTTTGCCGTCATTACGGAAATCAGAACGGTGTCCGGCGTGACGGCGGCCTGTAGCTCGTCCATGCGAACAATACCGTTCTCGTGGACGGGCAGGTACGTGACGGTGTAACCGTTTTTCTCGAGGTCCTCGCAAAGGCTTTTGACCGACGGGTGCTCGATCGCCGAGGTAATGACGTGGGTGCCGTATTGGTTATTTGCCTCGAGCAGGCCGCGGATGGCGAGATTATTGGCCTCGGTACCGCCGGATGTAAAAACGATCTCGTTCGGCCGGGCATTCAACAGGCCGGCTGCCTGGTGATGTGCCTTGTCGACCGCTGCCTTTGCTTCCTGGCCAAAGAAATGGATGCTAGAGGCGTTGCCGAATTTATCCGTCAAAAAAGGCAGCATCGCCTCGACGACCGCGGGGTCGATCGGGGTCGTCGCACTGTTGTCGAGGTAAACTCTTCTAAACATACTGCTCGCTTACGGCTAAGGGCAAATATTGGTAAAAAGCCGGTCGATAAGATACATTGTAACCTGTGCGCCTGAGAGTGCATCTAAATATCCGGCCGATTATAGAGCCCTATTAACATAATGGATTTTGCTACAAAAGAGATATTCAAACGGTACGCGAGCATCGTCGTCGGACGTCCTATCTCGCCCGTTTTCTTAAACATTCTGGTGACAAGCGTCTGCGATATGCGCTGCACGCATTGCTTTTTTACCGAGGAGCTGGACGATCGTCCGCGTAAAAAGCTGCAGATGAAAACCGACGAGATCGCTAAGATCTCAGAAACGCTGGGCGGCAATCTAGGTGTACTTGTCCTGGCAGGCGGCGAGCCTTTTACCAGGAAGGACCTGCCTGAGATCGTTCGCTCGTTTTACGAGAACAACAAGCTGGATTCGGTTTATCTGATGTCTAACGGCCAGATCCACCAACGTATTTTCCCCGACGTCACGCGGATCATGGACGAGTGCCCGAATCTGAACGTTACGGTTGCTCTCGGCATCGACGGTGTTAAATCTGCCCACGAAAAGATCCGCCGGAAAGAGGGAAGCTGGGACAAGGCCATCCACACTGCCCGCACACTGCAGCAGATGAAGCGCGAGCAATACCCGCAGCTCGACATCCAGACCTGCACCTGTGTTATGCATTCGAACGAGGACACGATCTTTGACTGGTACGACTTTTTGAAGCACGACCTCAAACCGGACAAGGTGAATATCAACTATATCCGGCCGCCGTCGGCAGATCCGACCGAGCTGAATTTTGATCCCAAGCGGTATGCCGAGCTGTCGCAGATGATCCTGGACGACACTAAGAATGCCGTGCTCAAGAACAACTACGGCGGCAAATCAGGCTTTTTCAAAGCGGCCGTCGATATCTATATGCACGGCCTGATCTCGAAAACGACCGAGGAGAATAAAGCCCAGCTCAAATGCTACGCCGGCAGCGCCGGTGCCGTTATTTATGACAACGGTGCACTGTCGTCGTGCGAGAACAAGCCGGACGTTCTGAACCTCAGGGATTATGACTGGAACTTCCAGGCTGCGTGGAAGACCCAGCAGATGAAGGACCGCCGAGTCGAAGCCGGGGCCGGCTGCCACTGTACGCACGAGTCGAATTGCTTCTATCCCTCGCTGCCGTTCAACGCCAAGCACTTGATCAAGATCAAGAAGCTTGAGAAACAGATGAAAAAGGCAGCGGCAGAGATGGGGTTAGGTGCGAGACCTGAGCTTGCTCTAAAGGCATAGAAATCCAAACTACGATGTCCAACGCTCCCAAAGTACTGATAATGTCATCCGACACCGGCGGTGGACACCGGTCGGCTGCTTTGGCTATTGCCAACGGATTTCAGAAGTTTTGGCAGGGCGACTCCTCAGCGGTTCGCGTGATCAAGGCGGTTGAGAATTCCCACCATATAACGCAGAAGCTCGTAAAACTTTATAACTGGGTGCTGCAGAACAAGCAGCACTGGATGAAATATCTCTACTGGGCGATGAACAAGATCCGTCCAGAGACCCGTGAATTCGTCCACAAAAGGTGCATCGGGTACGTCAGGGCACAGTTTGATAAATGGTGCCCGCATATAGTTGTAAGCGTTCATCCTCTGACTCAGCATATTGTAGCTAAGATATTGAAAGAGCTGCATTTGACCGATCAGGTCCCTCTGGTCACCGTTGTTACTGATCCGTGCTATGGTTTTTGGAAAGGTTGGGCTTGTGACGACGTTTCTCTTTACCTAGTCGCAAACGAAGACGCTAAACGCCAGCTCATCGACTACGGTATTTCGGTCGAGAAGATAAAGGTCTCGGGAATTCCGGTGGATCCGAAATTCCGGGAGGTCGAGGAAGTTGATGCACAGCTTGCACGCCGGGCCTACGGGCTTGACCCCGATAAATTCACCGTCTTTGTAAATGCCGGATGGATCGGCGGCGGCAATATTCCGCAGATCTTTCGCGAGCTTGTCAGGGGCGAGTTGGATGTCCAGGCTATCTTCCTAGCCGGCAAGAACGAGAAATTGCGGGCCGAGGCGGAGCAGATCGCCAAACATGCCAAATTCCCGGTCAAGGTAATTGGCTACTCTAACGAGATCGAGAAGCTGATGCAGTCTGCCAATGTAATGATCTCAAAACTTGGCGGCCTCACTACATTTGAGGCAATGGCCTGCGGCCTACCCATAATCGCTGACGCCACCACCGAACCGATGCCTCAAGAGGCTGGGACCGTACAATTGATCAGGGACAGCGGTGCAGGGATCATGCTTAAGAAAAGCTCCGATATAGTTGCAACTGTGCGGAATCTCGCAAGCGATAGCACACGGTATGCCGCTATGAAGGCGGCGACCAACGGCCTGGCTATGCCAAACTCGACCGAATACATTATACGCGAGATCAACGCCCTCCTTCCGCCGCCCGCCGCTGAGGTCGCAGTCGCGGCCTGATCATATAGACTGTAAAAGCTTCATATAGAAATTGGCGACTCGAAAACCTGGCTGAGTGTTCAACGTCTCTCTCAACCGCTTAAAGCCTTCTTTCGCCAAATCTTCGAGGAAGTTCTCGATCGTTCCCGCTGGGGGCCTCCGCCGGGACATTTTCCTTTGGCCCGTTGTAGAACATCACATGGCATTTCTGGCTGCCATCCCGATCATCGCTGACCTGGCTAGTCTCGATAACAGTTGCCGTCTCACGCGCGTGGTACCGCATTCTGCCTGGCCGGGACGACATTGCGATAAGTAAAAATAGGGTATTCTTCATTTGAATTACCTGGTGTAAATTGCCCGGTCTGCGGCTGTGCTAAAATATGTCAAAACCATAGTTTGCCCCGTGCTCCAATGTCTTCGGATTTATCTTTAAATGATTTTGAAATTAATTTTAAAGCCAACGGTGCGGGCGAGATCGACGGCTATGAGTTCGCAAATTTTAAGATCCTCCGTACAAATCTTCTTCTCCTGAAGGATGGCCAGCAGGTTCCATTAACGCCGAAGGCAGTCGAAACACTTGTCGCCCTTGTCGAGCGAAGCGGTGAGATCGTCACTAAAGACGAATTGATGCAGCGGATCTGGGGTGACGCGGTTGTCGAGGAGTCAAACCTTGCTCAATACCTTCACATTCTGCGCAAAACTCTCGGTACCATGCCCGACGGCCGGCCCTATATCGAGACGCAACGCCGCCGTGGCTATCGCTTTAATGGGGAAGTGCGGCCGTCCCTCAAGCTTCCGGCCCGCGTTTCGTCTGCACAGGCTAACGACAATCCTGTTACCATTCCGGTGTCCGAGATCAGTAAGAAGCCCCGCCAACACAGTTTTGCCCGCAAAGCTCTGCTTGTCGCGGCTGCCGCTATGGGGTGTCTCCTGATCGGTATTTTCATTTTTGAGAATTCTAGCCGGTCCGCTCGCGGCGAATTACAGCAAAGCGTGAGCGAAGTTATCGTTATGCCCTTGACGAGCGGCGAAAATGTGACCGAGACGACAATATCTCACGATGGAAAATTCTTTGCGTATGTGGACTATGACGGGCGATATTCACGGCTAAGGCTCCAGGCCGTCGATCAGTCATCGAGATCGGAAATAATGCCTCCGATCGAGGCACAGGTCCATAATCTTTCCTTCTCGCCCGATGATAAGCAGATCTATTACGTAATTTCGGGTTCGAGCGAATTGAACAACGGCCTGTGTCGAATTCCGGCCAAAGGCGGGCTGCCGGCGAACCTGCTCGACAACGCTGCGTCGCCGGTCTCGTTTTCCCTCAAAGGTACGGAAATGCTTTTTGTGCGGCCTTCCCCGGACGATGGTATGCACCAACAGATCGTCACTGCGTCGGCCGCGGACGGATCGGGGGAAAGGGTCCTGCTTACAAGCGAAAACGATAAAAAGATCGCCCCTAATGCCGCCTGGAGCCCGGATGGCCGATCAGTAGTATTTGGATCGATAAACCGCCAGTTTCCATCCGTTTGCTCGCTAATGAAACTGGACCTGAGCGACGGCTCGATCGCGGCTTTGACCGATGAAAAATGGGACTCGTGTTATCGGGTCGCTTTTACCCATGACGGTGGAGCGATCGCTTTTGTAGGCACAAAGCAGAACGACGCATTCTCGACGCGCCGCGACCAGGTGTATTTCCTGGAACTTGGTTCACGCGAATCACGGCGATTGACTGGCGACGGCAATTGGCACGATCCGATGTCGCTGGGTATGACGGACGCCAATGAAATTATCGCCCTGCCTCTAAATCGCGTTTCAGAGCTTTGGACTGTGGACCCGAATGGCAGTCCTGGATCCGCCGAGCAAATAACGCAGGGGCAATCCGACGGCCGCGGCGGCATTGTGCCGACAAACGACGGCAAGGTCGCTTTTCTCGCTCGTGACGGCGATGGATTTGCAATTTTCGAGACGGATGCGAACGGCCAGGATCGCCGGCGCGTTCTCGGCGCCCCGACAATGCAGGAGCTGCGAGGGGGCCCGGAAGCACGCTTCTTTATTTATGCCCAGCAAGAAGGCGATTTCTCGCAGCTCTTTAGAACAGACCGCAGCGGCAGCGAACACCGTCAGCTTACTTTTGGTAAAAGCACCAAGATCGACTCGACAGTCTCACCGGACGGCAAATGGGTGGCCTTTGGCGATACCGTGTTTGACGGCACAAATGTTATTTTGTCACTGCAAAGGATACCGGCAGAGGGCGGAACGCCGGAACTGCTGTCGAATGAATACTGCGGCGTCCCGCACTACTCTAATGACGGAAAGTTCATTTCTTGTTCGTCTATCGACAATATAAGGATAGTGTCTGCCGACACCGGAGCACTGGTCAGTGAAATGGCTGTCGAGACGCCTTTCGTTTCGAACAGCGGAGCCCGTTGGAGCCCGGACGACAGGGAACTCGTTTATCGCGTGATCAAGAATGGAGCGACCAACCTTTGGCATCAGCCTGTAGCGGGAGGCCAGCCCCAGCCGCTGACAAAATTTGCAAAGGGAGAAGTTTACAATTTTGCCTACAGCTCAGACGGGAAAAAGGTCTATCTCTCGCGCGGAGCGCAGATCCGAAACGCTGAGATCATAAAAAATATTAGATAATTGCCGCAGCCCGGTAACTAAACTTCCTCAGCCATTTACGTTGAGTCAACTTGTAACAGCCGCGCAGATTGCTTACCCTTTTCATTTGACTAATTAGGCAGGTAGATCAGCTTGAGTCTATTACTTGAAGGAAAACGTGCGTTCGTCTCGGGGGGAACGCGAGGCATCGGGGCAGCTATCTGCGAGGTCTTTGCTCGCGAGGGCGCAGACGTCGCTTTTAACTATCATTCACGCGACGATCTGGCTGAAACGGTAAAGAAGAAAATAGAGTCGTTCGGTCGCCGTGCCCTGGC
>Ga0222622_10000098_pt1 | contig 29656 bp, 22 predicted proteins | sample PLM2_5_b1metaG_FD_177335 | JGI IMG/M metagenome (GOLD analysis project Ga0222622, IMG submission 177335) | Groundwater sediment microbial communities from an aquifer in East River, Colorado, USA - PLM2_5_b1 | ecosystem: Environmental > Terrestrial > Soil > Riparian zone | place: USA: East...
AACCGTCGTCAACATCCGCACCGAGTCGCGCCAGCGCACCCAGGACCTGACCGAGTTCTTCGGTGGTCAGGGGGGAGACGAACTGCTCCGCCGGTTCTTTGGCGGTCCTGGCGGGCAGGAGACGCCGTCGCCTCGCCAGCAGCCTCGCCGCCCGAGATCGCCGCAGGGCGGGGAACCCTCGTACGGCGCGGGCACCGGCTTCGTCATCGACAAGGCCGGGTACATCCTGACTAACAACCACGTCATTGAAGGCGCCGACAAGATCACCGTCGCCTTCGTCGGCGCCGCCCGGAACGAGGAATATCCGGCGAAGGTTGTCGGACACGATCCGCTGACCGACAGCGCCCTGCTCCAGCTGAACGAGATGCCCTCGGCGCCGCTGCAGGAAGCCAAGTTCGGCGACTCGTCGCAGATGCAGCAGGGCGACTGGGTCATGGCGATCGGGAATCCGTTCAACCTCGGTCACACCGTCACCGTCGGCGTCATCTCGGCGCTCGACCGTCCGTTCGGTGGAACCGCGACGCGTCAGCAGCCGATGATCCAGACCGACGCGGCCATCAATCCCGGCAACTCGGGCGGACCGCTGCTCAACATCCGCGGCGAAGTGATCGGGATGAACACGGCCATCTATACCGATGCGCAGCGCGCCGCCAACATCGGCATCGGCTTCGCGACGCCGATCAATACGATTCGCGAGCTGCTGCCGCAGTTGCGCGCCGGCAAGATCTCGCGGGGCGTCATCGGTGTGTCGATCAGCCGCGATCCGATCACCAAGGAGCTGGCGAAAGAGTTCGGACTGCCGAACACCAATGGCGCGGTGGTCTCGTCGGTCGCGCCGAACACGCCGGCAGCCAAGGCCGGCCTGAAACCCGGCGACGTGATCGTCGAGTACAACGGCCGCCCAGTGACTGATAGCGATTCGCTCGTTTCGATGGTCGTGGCGACCAAGCCAGGTACGACCGTGCCGGTCACCCTCTACCGCGATAATCAGCGCCAGACGCTCAGCATCACGCCCGATGAACTCGACCTCGAGGCGGAAGCGAACGGCGGGCGCTCGCCACGACAGAACGGTCCGGAGCGCGAAGCGCCGACCGCGACTGACTTCGGCATGCAGCTCGAGCCGATTACACCTGAGGTCGCACGCCAGCTCGAACTGCCCCGCAATCGTGGCGGCGCGATCGTGACCGACGTCGATCGTGGAAGCGTTGCCGCAAATGCAGGCATCCAGCCGAACGACGTCATTCTCGAGGTCAATCGTCAGCCGGTGGCCAATGTGAGCCAGATTACCCGCGCGCTCCAGAGCGCAACCGCGGGCCGGCCGGTGTTCCTCGTGGTGTGGCGCGACGGGCAGGAGTACTTCATCACGATGACCAAGCGATAGCGGCCAGGCGGGTCGCGCCGGGCGAGCCGCCGTACCCGCGACATTCAAGGCCGGTGGATCTTCGAATCCACCGGCCGTTTCTTTTTGCGCCAACCGGCTGTTAGTAGTAGGCTGCGTGGTCTTATCCGGTCCACCGCGTCTACAGGCAGGAGTCATTCTTCATGAGCACGATGATTCTGGAGCGCGAGATCAAGCTGCGGTTCAGCTCGGCCGACGACGCGCGCCGTGCGGTCCTCGCCGCGGGAGCGACGCCCCTGTTTGGCCGCCGCCTCCAGGAAGATGCGCTGCTCGACACTGATAACGAGCAGCTGCGCCGGAACCGGTGCGTGCTCCGCGTGCGGATGGAGAACGGCAAGAGCCGCCTCACTTACAAGGGTCCGGTCCAGCCCTCGGTGATGAAACTGCGCGAGGAACTCGAAACCGTCGTCGGCGACGGCGAAATGCTCCTGCGCGTCTTTCACGAGCTCGGCCTGCACGTGTGGTTTCGCTACGAAAAATACCGTGAGGAGTTCGCGCTCGAAGATGTCGTCGTGGCGATCGATGAAACGCCCGTCGGCGTGTTCGTCGAGATCGAAGGCAGCGAGCAAGGCATCTCCGACATGACCGTCGCGCTCGGCCGCTCGGCCGACGACTACATCGTCGATTCCTATCGATCGCTCTTTCTTCAATGCCGCGATCAGCTGGGCATGAGCGGCTCCGACATGGTGTTCGACCCCGGCGCATGAGTGTCCGCGGCGAAGCGGATTGTTCATTACGGGCGCTCGTCCTCACGGCTGGTCTCGGCACACGCCTCGAACCGTTGACGTATCTTCGCGCGAAGGCCGCCGTTCCGGTCAACGGCGAGACGCTCGCACGGCGGGTGATTCGATGGCTTGCTGCACATGGTGTGCGCGAGCTGGTATTGAACCTTCACCACCTTCCCGCCACGATCACCACATCGGCCGGCGACGGCTCCGACCTCGGCGCTTCGATCCGTTACTCGTGGGAGAACCCCGTTCTGGGATCAGCCGGTGGTCCCCGGCACGCGTTGCCGTTGCTGGTCGACCGGCGCGGCGACGATCCCTTTCTGCTGGTCAACGGCGACACGCTGACCGATCTGGACCTTGCGGCCATGCTCTCGACCCATGTCTCGTCGGGGGCGACGGTGACGATGGCGGTGATTCCAAATCCGCGACCGGAAAAATACGGCGGTGTTCTGGTATCCGATGGTGGATGGGTGACGGGATTCAGCCGCGCCGGCTCGGTCCGGGAGTCATATCACTTCATCGGTGTGCAGGTGGCCCACGCACGCGCGTTTGCATCGCTCCCAGACGGGGTGCCGGCTGAGACGGTCACTGGAATTTACCCGCAATTGATCGCGTCCGAGCCCCGTGCCATCGCGGCATTCGTGACGCACGCATCCTTCCGCGACATCGGCACGCCGGCCGACTATCTCGACACCTCGATTCAGATAGCCGCCGCAGAGGGCGATCGGCTCGTCTCGGGCCGCCGCACTGAAATTCACCCGTCGGCTTCCGTCGCGCGGACGGCAATATGGGATGATGTGAAAATCGGCGCCGGTGCCGAACTCCTCGACTGCATCGTGTGCGACGGTGCGGTCATTCCGGCTGGAACACGGCATCGCCGCTGCGCGATCCTGCCGGCCGCGGGACGCGAGCCGAAGCGAACGGCTCGAGTCGAAGGAGACTTACTGGTCGCGAGCTTTTGATCGTCTCGAAGCTGCTGCTGACCCGGAAGAGTGATCATGGCGACAATCCCCGACAAACGTCAGGCTGACGGCACCGAAACCAGAGAAAAGATCGACGGCTACTTGACGCGAAGCGGCCTCGCCTCGCGCTCGCCGCGTGTCGTGCCGCTCACCGGCGACGCATCGGACCGCCGCTATTTTCGAGTGCTCTTGCCCGACAGCGGCTCGATCGTGCTGTCGCTGCATTCGGCGCCGTTCCAGTTCGACACGCTGCCGTTCGTCAATGTCGCCCGGCTGCTGTCTGCGATGCCGGTGCCGATCCCGACGGTGCTCGGACACGCCGACGATCTGGGCGTTCTTGCGCTGGCCGATCTGGGCGACGTCACGCTGCAGGCGCACCTCGGAGCCGCGAGCGCAAGCGAACACAAGGCGCTGTACCGTCAAGCCGTCGCGTTGATTGCGACGCTGCAGCGGCGCGGAGCGGAGCTCTCGTCGCCGCAGTACTTGCCCTACGGAATCGCCTTTGATCTCGAGAAGCTCACGTGGGAGCTGGACTTCTTCATCAAACATTTCATCGAGGCCTATCGCGGGGTGGTGATCGCCGGACCGGTGAAGGACGAACTGCGGCGGGCATTTGCGGTGATGATCGAGGCGCTTGCCGCTGAGCCACGGGTTCTCTGCCATCGCGACTATCACAGCCGCAACCTGATGCTGCACAGCGGCGAGTTGTTCATCATCGACTTCCAGGACGCCCGTATGGGCCCCGACACGTACGATCTGGTGTCGCTCCTGAGAGATTCATATGTCGATCTGCCCGAGGAGACCGTCAGCGAACTCATCGCGTACTTTCTCGCGGTCAGCGGCCGCGCAGGTGAAGAGCGCGAGTTCAGGCAGCGATTCGATGCCATGGCGCTGCAGCGCAATCTGAAGGCGCTGGGGACGTTCGGATACCAAACCACGGCTCGCCGAAACCCCGTCTATATTCAGTACATCCCGCGCACGCTTCGCTACGTGCGCAACAACCTCGAACAACTTCCGCAATTCGGACGCATTCGCGAGCTGCTCTCGACCCTGGTCGAAGAATTTCGCTGACGATCCCCGCTCGGCGCTCCGGAAATTGCTGGTACAATGAGGGGTTACGTTTACGCTCTTTTATGCGTTTTGGGATCAGCACGCACCTGTACCACGACCGGCGGCTCGACCGCGAACATCTGGCGCAGATTGCATCGTACGGATTCGACACGATCGAGTTGTTCGCCACCCGGAGCCATTTCGATTACCGGGATGAGTCGGCGATAACCGAGCTCGCGCAGTGGCTCTCGGAAACCGGATTGACGCTCGGCAGCGTGCACGCGCCGATTGCAGAGAGTTTGGCGAATGGCCAGTGGAACGGCGCGTTATCGAACGCGCTGGCCGATAACGCCGGACGCCAGAAAGCGGTCCGCGAGTCGGAAGCGGCGCTACAGATTGCGCGGCGCATTCCGTTCGATATCCTGGCCGTGCACCTGGGAACGCCTGTCGACCACAGCCAGCCTGGGGATAACAACCGCGCCTCGGCGTTTCGGAGCGCCGACGAGATTTGCCGTCTCGCCGAGCCGTTCGGTGTGCGCGTCGCGCTCGAGGTCATCCCGAACGATATTTCGTCGGCGGCATCGCTCGTGTCGTTGATTGAACAGGATCTGAACGTCGACCATGCGGGCATCTGTCTCGACTTCGGCCACGCGCACCTGATGGGAGACGTCGCCGATACGGTCGAGACCGCGGCGGAGCACGTGATGGCGACGCATGTGCACGATAACCGCCGCCGCCATGACGATCATCTGGTGCCGTACCTCGGATCGATTAACTGGGACATGGCGCTGATGACGATGCAGAAGATCGGGTACGAGGGTACGTATCTGATGGAATTGGCAAACACCGGCGCGCCCGAGACGGTCCTTGACGGCGCCCGCCGGGCACGCGAGCGCTTCGAACGGACGCTGACACAGGCATGACTGCTTACATTCAGGACATCGCCCGGCACACCGGGCAGTCCGTCACGATTAAAGGATGGCTGCACAATCGGCGATCGAGCGGCAAGATTCACTTCTTGACCGTGCGCGACGGCACCGGGTTCATCCAGTGCATCATGACGAAGCAGGCCGTGGGCGAGGAAGCGTTCAAGGAGGCCGATCATCTGGCGCAGGAAACCTCGGTCATCGTCGAAGGCACCGTGCGCGAGGATTCCCGCGCGCCTGGCGGATTCGAAGTGGACGTCACGCGCCTGGAGGTAGTGGCCGAGTCGCAGAACTTTCCGATTTCACCGAAGGAGCACGGTGTCGATTTCCTGATGGATCGACGGCACCTCTGGATTCGATCACAACGGCAGCAGGCGATTCTTCGGGTGCGCCATGAAGTCATCAACGCCGTGAGAGACTTCTTCAATGGCCGCGGGTTCATTCTCGCTGACACGCCGATCTTCACACCGGCAGCGTGCGAGGGCACAACCACGCTGTTCCCGGTTCAGTACTTCGACGACGAAACCGCTTATCTCACACAGAGCGGTCAGCTCTACAACGAAGCGAATGCGATGGCACTTGGCCGCGTGTATTGCTTCGGTCCAACCTTCCGCGCTGAAAAGTCCAAGACTCGTCGGCACCTGACCGAGTTCTGGATGGTTGAACCGGAGATGGCCTACGCGACGTTGAACGACGTCATGGATCTCGCCGAGGCGCTGGTCGCGGCCGTGGTGGAGCGGGTACTCGAACAGCGGAAGACAGAACTGAAGGTGCTCGAGCGAGACACGTCAAAACTCGAGAGTGTGAAGACCCCGTTTCCACGGATCTCGTACGACGACGCGACAAAGCTGTTGAAAGAGAGAGGCCTGCCCTTCGAATGGGGCGGCGACTTCGGTGCCCCGGACGAGACAGCGATCTCCGAGAGCTTCGATCGTCCGGTTTGCGTGCATCGATATCCGTCGGCGGTCAAGGCCTTCTACATGAAGCCCGATCCCGAGCGCCCCGAGGTCGCGCTCTGCGTGGACGTCCTGGCCCCCGAAGGGTATGGCGAGATCATCGGCGGCGGCCAGCGCATCGACGATTACGACCTGCTGCTCGCGCGCATCGAAGAACACAAACTTCCGAAGGAAGCGTTCGAGTGGTACCTCGACCTTCGACGGTTCGGGAGTGTCCCGCACGGCGGCTTCGGCATGGGGATCGAACGCGTCGTCAGCTGGATCTGCGGGATCGATCACCTCCGCGAGGCCATCCCGTACCCGCGGATGTTGTATCGAATCTATCCGTAATACTAAGAGGGCTCAAGGCGGGCAAGGCTTACGGTTCCGGTTGCAATTTACCAAATGAAGATCGGCTTTCTTTCTCTCGGATGTCCAAAGAACCTCGTTGATGGCGAGGTGATGCTGGGCATCGCCCGCGACGCGGGACACGAACTAACGTCCGACGCCACGGACGCCGACGTGCTCGTCGTCAACACCTGCGCCTTCATCGATCGCGCGAAGCAGGAATCCATCGACGCGATCCTCGAAATGGCGGAGCACAAGAAAAGCGGCAACTGCTCCCGCCTCGTGGTCACCGGCTGCCTTGCCGAGCGCTATCGTGAAGAACTGAAGGAACAGATCCCGGAAATCGATGCGGTCCTTGGGACGGGAGAGGTGCCACAAATTCTTGATGCGATAGGGGCTCGCGATTCGCGGTTCGCGGTTCGCGATTCGACGGCACCGCTCAACTTCTTCCGCTCATCTGACGCGGCACTCGGTAGCGAACAGCGAGCAGCGAACAGCGAACCGCGAGCAGCGTCAGTTCCGACATACATCTACGACGCCGAGACACCGCGACTGCTGACGACACCGAAGCACTACGCCTACGTGAAGATTGCCGAAGGGTGTGATTACACCTGTGCGTTCTGCATCATCCCGACATTGCGTGGGCACTACCGAAGCCGGCCGGCGGAATCGATCGTGCGCGAGGCGCGCGCGCTGGCGGCGCGAGGTGTTCGCGAACTGCTGCTCATCTCGCAGGACACGACCTTCTACGGAATCGACCGCGGCGAACGCGGCGCGCTGGGCCGCCTCTTGCGCGAATTGAACACGATCGAGGGGCTCGACTGGATTCGGCTGCTTTACTTGTACCCCACCACCATTACTGACGACGTGCTGGCGGCGATGGCCGAATGCGAAAAGGTCTGCCGCTACGTCGATCTGCCGCTGCAGCACGCGTCGGCCGCCGTGCTGAAGCGAATGCGTCGTCCCGGAAATCGCAGAACGTACGACGCGCTGTTGAACCGGATTCGCGAGCGCGTACCGGGCGTGGCGCTGCGTACGACTTTAATCGTCGGATTCCCGGGCGAGACCGATGAAGACTTTGCGGAGCTGGAGCAGTTCGTTACCGAGACGCGCTTCGACCATGTCGGGGTCTTCACCTATTCGCACGAAGAAGGGACCCGCGCGTTTGCGTTTCCGGACGATGTGCCGGCATCGATGAAGCGTCGACGCCGGAATGCGTTAATGGCGAAGCAGAAGCAAATCGTCGCCGGATTGCAGAAGGCACGAATCGGAGTTGATGTCGATGTGCTGATCGATGGCCCATCGCCCGAGCACGAACTGGTGCTGCAGGGACGTCTCGAGGGCCACGCGCCCGACATTGATCCGGTCGTATTCCTGACAGACTGCGATACCGAAGCGTATTCAGCGGGCCAACTCATCCGCGCTCGCATTGTCGAGGCAAAGGGATACGATTTGGTGGCGAAGCCCACGGTTGAATTGGTGAATCGGTGAATTGATGAATCGGTGAATTGATGATGGTTGACTCGCAATTCGGGAAATGCACCAATTGCCATGCCCATGTTATATTTGTGGGTGGCAGGTTCGAGTAAGGTACCCGAGTGGGCCGTTGCCCACTTTTTGTTTTTCAGGGGTCGTTTCTACGCCATCAGGTCAACAGCTCGAACGCGTCCGTGCGGCCGCGGACCGCGTGGCGCGGAGCTACGGACTCGAAGTATTTGATGTCCAGCTTCGCCGGGAGTCGGTCGGCACCGTGCTGCGGGTGATCATCGATCGACCGGACAGCGGCGTGTCCACTGGTGCCCCGCCGGCAAACCGAAAAGACGAGCGGCGCAGGCTCGAAGAAGAATCGGTCGGGATTGCAGACTGCCAGCGCGTGAGTCAGGACCTCAGTGCGCTGCTCGACGTGGAGGAGGACGACCTCGAGACCGCGGCGATCGGGCACGCGTACACGCTCGAGGTTTCATCGCCAGGGCTCGATCGGCCCCTTCGCCACGAAGCAGATTACCGGAGATTTCGCGGACGGTTGGCGAAACTGGTCACGCGCGAACCCGTCGACGGGCAGACCGCGTTTGCCGGCCGGCTCGCGGGTGTCGACGACGGGATGGTGCTGCTGGAAGAAGGACGCAAATTGCACCGCGTGCCGCTCTCACGCATCAAGCGGGGTCGACTCGAAGTCGAGTTTTAGAAGCTCTCTCGCCCTCAGCACTCAGCTGCTGGCGCGAGACCGGAAACACTGAGGAACGCTCGAGGCTGTTGGCCACCGATTGAGCTGATAGCAGACAGCTGACGGCTGATAGCTGAAAAGATATGGCCACGATCAACCCGTTACTCCAGCAGATTGACGCAATCGCCAAGGAAAAAGGCGTCGAACCGGACATCATCATCAGTGCCGTGCAGGATGCGCTCGAAGCCGCCGCGCGGAAGCGATACAAGAGCGAAGCGCTGCGCGCGCGTTTCAATACCGACAGCGGACAGCTCGAACTGTATGCGGTGAAAAAGATCGTCACCGAGGTGACCGACCCGTCGACCCAGATTTCGCTCGAGGAAGCGCAGCAGCTGTACGGCGACGAGGCGGAAGTGGACATGGAAATCGAATTTCCCCGCCCTACCGAGGACCTCGGCCGCATTGCCGCGCAGACCGCCAAGCAGGTCATTTTCCAGAAGGTGCGTGAGGCCGAACGGGAAAATGTCTATGCGGAGTACAGCCAGCGTGTCGGCGAAGTCGTCAGCGGCATGGTGAAGCGTTTTGAAAACGGCGACATCATCGTCGAGCTGGGCCGCGTCGAATCGCAGCTGCCGCGCAAGGAACAATCGCGCGCGGAGAACTACACCGTCGGGGACCGTGTCCGAGCGGTGATTCGCGGCGTCAATCGCAGCGCCAAGGGGCCGCAAATCGTGCTCTCGCGCACTGACCCGGCGCTGCTGATCAAGTTGTTCGAACAGGAAGTGCCAGAAATCTACGATGGCACCGTCATGATTCGCGGCGCGGTGCGTGAGGCGGGCGACCGCGCGAAGGTGGCGGTCTATTCGCGCGAGCGCGATGTCGATCCCGTCGGCGCGTGCGTCGGGATGAAGGGTACGCGCGTCCAATCGATCATCCGGGAACTGCGCGGCGAGAAGATCGATATCGTGGAGTGGTCGGAAGACCCCATCGTTTTTGTGACCAACGCGATCAGTCCGGCGAAGGTGCAACGCGTATCCATCGTGGACGATGCGGAAAAAGTGATGGAAGTGGTGGTGGAAGACAAGCAGCTGTCGTTGGCGATCGGGAAGAAGGGACAGAACGTCCGCCTCGCCGCCAAACTGACCGGCTGGAAGATCGATATCAAGAGCGAGGAAGAGAAGCGACGCGAGGTGGAAATTCAGCTCGGCGCCCTCGAGGTTGGGGAACCTTCGAACCCCGACGAGAACGCGAGCGATTCGCCGAACGAGCCGCTCGAGTCGGCGGGATCCGCCAGTGAGACCACGACGCCGACCGACGTCGACGTCGCCGCACAGGCAGAAGAAGCGGAAGAAGCCGCGGCAGTTGCGGCAGACGACTCGGATCGGCCCCAGTAGACCGCCCGGGTCCACGAACATTTACCGACGGTAGCAACCTTCGAACACATAGAACTGAATGGCAACAGTCCGGATTTACAAAGTCGCTGAGCTGCTGAATACCTCGAGTCAGGAAGTGATGGCGTTGCTCAAACGCGATCACGGCATCGAGGTCAAGAGCGCATCGAGCACGATCGAAGAGGTCGTGGCGCGGGAGTTCGTGTCGCGCATGGCGCGCCAGCGCGGACTCAACGTGCCGTCCAACGCGTCGTTTGCCGATACGCCGGCAGCCGCCAAAGGAAAGAAGCCAGGGGGCAAAGCACCCGAGCCGCCGAAGCCGTCAGCTCCGGCGCTGCCACCACCGCGCCTGGTCAAGTCGGCAAAACCGCCGGCCGATCCCGCGGCGCCAATGGCCGCGGCACCTGCCGCAGCGGAGGCCGTGCTGGTGCCGCCGCCGGCCCCGCCGCCGGAAGTTATCGCTCCCGAGCCGGAGCCGATTGTTGAGGCGCCCGTCGTCGAGGCTGCGCCCGAGCCGCCGCCCGCGCCGGCGGCACCCGACGTCCAAGCGGAACCCGCCATCGCGGCGCATCACCCGGCACCGGCCGCAAGCGAACCGCCGCCGGCACCGCCAATCGCCGCCGCGCCTCCTGCTTCGCCGGTCGCACCGCGTCCACCCGTCCCGGCACCGACGGGGCGTGTCGTGCCCCCGACGATTCGGCTTCGCGTAGAAGATCCGCGCACCGGTCAGGCACCGCCGGCACCGCCGCGGCGCCCCATGCTCGTGCGGCCACCGGCACCGACGCCGGCATCACAGGCGCCGACTGGAAACCTGAGCCGGCCCGCGACGCCGCGGCCTGCCGCACCCGGGGGTCCTTCGCGTCCGGGAGGTCCGCGGCCCGGCGGCCCGCTGCCGCCGCGGCCGGGCATGCCGATCGGCGGTCCGCGTCCGCTGCCCTCGCAGCCGGTACGGCCGGCGACGCCTCCGCGTCCCGGCATGGCGCCGGCGTATCGTCCGCCGATGCATCACCGGCCATCGTCGCCGCGCCCCGGCGGCGCGCGGCGAGACGTGGTGCCGCGCACCTCGTCGCCAACGCCTGCGCAGATGCCGCCGCCACCGGTCACCCGGACGATTACCCTCGCTGAAGGGATGACCGTCGCCGACCTGGCGACGAAGCTCGACGTCAAGGCAAAAGACGTCCTCAAGAAGCTCATGGATCGTCGGCTGATGATGACGATCAACAGCACGCTCGACGACGACACCGCCGCGACCATCGCGCGGGAGTTCGGCGCCGACGTGAAGATGCAGACCTTCGAAGAGGAGATGCTACAGGTCGAGGCGGAAGATATCGATCCGGCCGATTTGGTCACGCGCGCCCCGGTCGTGACCGTCATGGGCCACGTCGATCACGGCAAGACGACGCTGCTCGATGCGATTCGCTCGGCGCGCGTGGCCGAGCGTGAGGCGGGTGGGATCACGCAGCATATCGGCGCCTATGCGGTGACGGTGAACGATCGCAACGTGGTCTTCCTCGATACACCAGGCCACGAGGCATTCACGATGATGCGCGCTCGCGGGGCGCGGGTCACCGACGTCGTCATCCTGGTCGTCGCCGCCGACGACGGTGTCATGCCGCAAACGCGGGAAGCCATCGATCACGCGAAAGCGGCCGGCGTTCCCATCCTCGTGGCGATCAACAAAATCGATAAGCCGAACGCGAATCCGGAGCGGGTCAAGAAAGAGCTGGCCGACCTCGGTCTCACCCCGGAAGCGTGGGGTGGAACGACCGTCATGGTCGAGGTCTCGGCGAAGAAGAAAGAGAACCTCGATCTTCTGCTCGAGATGATCTTGCTGGTCACCGAGTTGAGCGAGCTGAAGGCGAATCCGAAGCGGAACGCATCGGGAACCGTGCTCGAAGCAAAGCTCGATAAAGGGCGCGGCCCCGTCGCGACGATCCTCGTGCAGGACGGAACACTCCGCGTCGGCGATACGTTCATCGCCGGCACCATCGTCGGCAAGGTTCGGGCGCTCATCGATGACCGCGGGCGGCCGATCAAAGCGGCGCCGCCGGCGACGCCTGTCGAAGTGCTTGGGCTGGGCGGGTTGCCGGCGCCTGGCGACGCGTTCCAGGGCTTGACCGACGCCGCCAAGGCGCGGCAGATCGCGCACTTCCGGCAGGGACAGGCCAAGGAAAAGGCGCTCGGTGGAAAAGGCACGCGCCTGACGCTCGAGTCGCTGCAGCAGCAGATTGCTGAAGGCGGCATGAAGGAACTGCCGATCATCATCAAGGCTGACGTCCAGGGTTCCTCCGAAGTGTTGGCGGACACGCTCACCAAGCTGAGCGATGAGAAGGTCAAGATCCGCATCATTCACAGCGGCGTCGGGGCGATCAATGAATCCGATGTGCTGCTGGCCTCCGCGTCGAACGCCATCATCATTGGCTTCAACGTCCGGCCGGACCGCAACGCCAGCGATGTCGCCGACCGCGAGAAGGTGGACATCCGTCTCCACTCGGTCATCTACAACGTCGTCGACGAGATGAAGAAGGCGATGACCGGCCTGCTCGAGCCGACGTTCAAGGAAGTCCACCTCGGAACGGCGGAAGTACGCGACACGTTCAAGACGCCGAAGTTCGGGACGATTGCCGGATGCATGGTGCTCGATGGCCGGATTACCCGGTCCGGCGATACCCAGGCTCGCCTGCTGCGCGACAACGTCGTCGTGCACGAAGGCAAGATCGGATCGCTCCGCCGGTTCAAGGACGACGTCTCGGAAGTGAAAGCCGGCTTCGAGTGCGGTATTGGCTTCGATCGCTACAACGACATCAAGGTCGGTGACGTCATCGAGGCCTTCGTCGTCGAGCGAGTGGCAGCACCGGTGTGAGTGCCATAAGACTCGAGCCTTGAATCGTCTTTTATGCCACAAGGCTCCAGAGCCTCTCGTGTCGGCGACCAGATACAGGCGGAGCTTGCGTCGCTGCTGACCCGAGAGGTTCACGACCCGGGGATCGGATTCCTGACCATCACGCGCGTTGCGGTGTCGCCCGACCTGCAGCAGGCGCGGGTGTACTACACGATCATCGGCGACGACACGGTCAAGCGCGAATCGGCGCGCGCGCTCGAGCGGGCACGCCCTTTTCTGCGACGGCAGGTTGGCCAGCGACTTCGCCTGAAGCGCGTGCCCGAGCTGACCTTCTTCTTCGACGACTCGATCGAAAAGGGCGATCGGGTCGAGCGCATTCTCCAGGAGCTCAAGACGGAACGGGCAGGCAGGCCGGATGATGGCGACACGATCGGTTCCCGCGACGATGATCAATGACCGCGTAGAGGCCGCGACGTCGGCAGTGCGGGAGATCCGGGAAGAGATACTGCGACGCCAGCGGTTCCTGCTCACCTCACACGCCAGGCCTGACGGCGATTCGATTGGATCGCAGCTGGCCATGGCCTTCGCCCTCGACGCACTCGGCAAAAGCGTGCGGATCGTCAACGCTGACCCCGCCCCAGATCATTACCAGGATTTCCCCGGGATGGAACGCGTCGAAATCGCCAGCCACGTCTCAGCGGATGTCGACGCGGTGATCGTGATGGAGTGCAGCGACCTCAGCCGCGCCGGCGTCAGCGGACTCGAGGGCGAGTTCCTCATCAACATCGACCACCACGCCGGCAATCGTCTGTACGGCGCGCTCAACTGGCATGATGAGTCCGCGGCCGCCTGCGGAGAGATGGTGTTCGACGTGATCCGGGAGTTGGGCGTCCCGCTCACGCTGGAAATCGCAACACACGTCTACCTGGCGATCCTCACCGACACCGGATCGTTTCACCATTCGAACATCACGCCCCGGACGTTCGATATCTGCCGCCAGACCGTGGAAGCAGGCGTCAATCCGGCAGCAATGGCGCGCCGGGTGTTCGACAGCAACAGCTTCGGAAAATTGAAGCTGATCGGTGCACTGCTCGACTCGATGGAACTGGCCGACGAAGGGCGTCTCGCCATCCTCTATATGGACGACACGATGCTGTCGGCGTGCGGCTGCACTCACAACGACACCGAGGGGCTGATCAATCTGCCGCTCACCGCGCGGGAGATCCAGGCGGTCATCTTTTTCAAGGTGGGCCCGAACGGCGACGTCCGCGTCAGCATGCGTTCGAAGTACGACGTCGACGTGCGCGCCGTCGCGGGACGGTTCGGCGGCGGCGGCCATAAGAACGCCGCCGGGTTCACCGTCACCGAACCGCTCGATGTCGTGCGCCCCCGCATCATCCCGCTGCTCGTGGAAGAAATCGCGCAGGGGCTGAAGAGCCGACCGTAAATAGCTTCCAGCTTCCAGCTCAAATTTTTCGATCTGTATTGGCGTCGCCGGTAGCAATCTCTGCTGCAGGCCGAGCCGGATTGCACGCAAGCGTGGGAACATAACTGAAGCTGGTAGCTGGAAACTGGAAGCTTTGATTAACGGCGTCCTCGTCATCGATAAACCGGCCGGACCCACTTCGCATGATGTCGTCGCATGCGTGCGGCGGGTCCTGCGGACGCCGCGTGTGGGCCACACCGGGACGCTCGATCCGCTCGCGACAGGAGTGTTGCCGCTGGTTATCGGAACGGCGACACGGCTCGCGTCTCTGCTGACCGCGGGCGAGAAAGAGTACGTCGCGGGAGTCCGGCTCGGGCTGGAGACCGACACCTACGACGCGGTCGGGCGCGAATCAGTGCCGCCTCCTCCTGCCATCGTCCTCGATGACCTGGAGCGCGCGCTCGATGACTTTCGCGGCGATTTCGACCAGCTACCTCCTCCCTACTCGGCGAAGAAAGTCGACGGCGTCCGCGCGTACAAGCTTGCGCGGAAACAGATACCGGTCCAGCCGGCGGCGGCACGGGTCACGGTCCATCATCTCGCTCTGGAGGGATACGGCGACGGGCTCGCTACCGTCCGGGTCTGCGCGTCCGCAGGTTTCTACGTTCGATCCCTGGCGCACGATCTCGGGAGGAAGCTGGGCTGTGGTGCACATCTCGAGACGCTGCGCCGCGTTCGTGCGGGAACGTTCCGGGAGGAGGACGCAATCGGGCTCGACACCCTCGATCGAGAGGGACCCCAAGCGGCTCGGTCTATCATCCCCCTCGAGCGGCTACTGCCCGACATTCCGGCGGTGGTCCTGAACGACCGTGACCGCGACCGTGCGGTGCATGGTGGCCACATCCCCGATCCCGGACCACCGGCACCTCATTCGGGGGAAACTCAGACCCGGCGGCGCCTGCTGGATACTGCCGGACGACTGATCGGGATCGCTGAAACGCGACCCGGCAGCCTTTTGCATCCGGTTATCGTTCTGGTGTAAAATGTTGAGTCACTTGGAATTGTAATTCCCAGCCGGGACAGGAACGGCGGACTGGAGCGGAGAGCCACTCTCCGAAATCTGGGCCGTACGTGGAGGACAGCGTGGCGTTTACCAAAGACCGCAAGACCGAAGTCATCGGAACGTACAAGACCCACAACGCAGATACCGGATCCCCCGAGGTACAGGTCGCTCTTCTCAGCGAACGCATCAACTACCTCACCGAACATTTCAAGACCCACGCGAAAGATCACCATTCGCGCCGCGGCCTGCTCAAACTGGTCGGCCAGCGCCGTCGCCTGCTGGACTATTTGAAGCGCAAGGACACCGACCGCTACGCCGATCTGATCAAACGGCTCGGCATCCGCAAGTGATCAAGGCTCAGGGCTCAAGGCTCAAGGCTCAAGGAAACGCCCTGGGCAATTTTGGGCCCTCAGCCCCTAAGCCTTGCGCTCCCTTGAGCCCTAAGCCCTGAGCCCTAAGCCCTGAATAAGAAAGACAGACATGCATACACGTGAAATTTCCGTAGGCCGGCAGACGATCTCGATCGAGACGGGACGCCTGGCCAAACAGGCGGACGGATCCGTCGTGGTCCGATCCGGTGACACGATGGTCCTGGTCACCGCCTGTACCGCATCGACGCCCCGCGAAGGTATCGATTTTCTCCCGCTCACCGTTGATTACAAGGAATACACCTATGCGTCGGGGCGCATCCCCGGCGGGTTCTTCAAACGCGAAGGCAAACCCACCGAGAAGGAAGTGCTGACGAGCCGACTGATCGATCGGCCGATTCGGCCGATCTTCCCGGCTGGCTGGCGCAACGAGACGCAGATCATCGCACTCGTGTTGTCGGCCGATTCCGAGCATGACTCCGACGTTCTCGCAATCACTGGCGCGTCGGCTGCTCTCGCGCTATCCAGTATTCCATTCACCCGCACGATTGCCGGTGTCCGCGTCGGCCACGTCGACGGCCAGTTCGTCATCAATCCGACTTTCGAACAGCGCAAGCGCAGCCACATCGATCTGATCGTCGCCGGCAGCAAAGACGGCATCGTCATGGTCGAAGCGGGGGCCAAGGAAGCGACCGAAGAGGAAATGGTCCAGGCGCTCGAACACGCGCACGCGGCGATCAAGGACATCGTTGCCGGGATCGACGCGCTGGCGCAGCAGGCGGGCCACAAGAAACAGGCGTTCGGGAAAAAGGAAATCGGCAAGGAGTTCTACCGGGAAGTCGAGGAGAAGGTTCTTGTTCCGCTCACCGATGCCATGCGCATCCAGGACAAGCTCGAGAACTACGGCACCGTTGATCAGGTGCTCTCGAACCTTATCGCCAGCCTGCCCGAAGGCGAGGTCGAGCGGAAGGTCGAAGCGAAGGCCATCTTCAAGGAACTCAAAGAGAAGGTCCTGCGCGACGAAATCCTCGAGCGCGGAAAGCGGCTCGACGGCCGCGCGTTCGATCAAATCCGTACGATCAGCATCGAGGTCGGCGTGCTGCCGCGTGTTCATGGGTCGGCAGTATTCACCCGCGGCGAGACGCAGGCGCTGGTAACCGCGACGCTGGGTACCGCCGACGATCAGCAGAAAGTCGAAACGGTCGACGGCGAAACGTGGAAGCGCTTCATGCTGCACTACAACTTCCCGCCGTTCTCGGTCGGTGAAGTCGCGTTCATGCGCGGTCCCGGACGCCGGGAGATTGGCCACGGCGCGCTAGCCGAGCGCGCGCTGACGCCGATGATGCCGCCCGAAGAGAAGTTCCCCTACACCGTCCGGGTCGTCTCCGACATCCTCGAGTCGAACGGATCGTCGTCGATGGCTTCGGTCTGCGGCGGATCGCTGGCGATGATGGACGCCGGCGTGCCGCTGAAAGCCCCGGTGGCGGGCGTCGCGATGGGCCTGGTGATGAACGAAGAGAACGGCAAGTACGCGGTCTTGACCGACATCGCGGGCGCCGAGGATCACTACGGCGACATGGATTTCAAGGTAGCCGGCACCGCTGAAGGGATCACCGCCCTTCAAATGGACATCAAGGTGTCGGGCATCACGATGGAGATCATGCGCAAGGCGCTGGCGCAGGCGCGCGAGGGGCGCCTGTTCATACTCCGCAAGATGCAGGAGACGCTGTCGCAGTCCCGGGCGAATGTCGCGGCGTATGCCCCGCGCATCGTCACGATCCGCATCCCGGTCGATAAGATCCGCGACGTCATCGGTCCCGGCGGCAAGATGATCCGCAGCATCATCGAGCGAACGGGCGTGAAGATTGATGTCGAAGACGATGGACGCGTGAACGTGGCATCGGCCGACGAAGCGTCAGCCGCCAAGGCGATCGGAATCATCCAGGAGCTGACGGCAACGCCGGAGCTCAATAAGACCTACATGGGCAAGGTCCAGCGAATCACCGATTTTGGCGCGTTCGTCGAGATCATGCCGGGCCTCGACGGCCTGCTGCATGTCTCGGAAATCGCCCATTATCGTGTGAAGGACGTCAGGGACGAACTGAAAGAGGGCGATCAGGTGATGGTCAAGGTGATCAACATCGACCCCTCCGGCAAGATTCGGCTCAGCCGCAAAGCGCTCCTCTCCCCCGAGGAGGGTCAGGCCAAGGCTACCGAGAAGGCGGAAGGCCGCCGATAAGACTGAAACGCAGGGGGCGAACCAAAGCTGGTGCCCCCGCGTCTTATCTTTAACCTCTACCTGTGCCAAGCCGTGGGTCGAGGGCCTGCGAAGCTGGGGGCCTCATGGTCAACATTCCGCGCCGCACCGTCCTCGCCTCGATCGTCGCCGGCGGCTTGCTCGTCGCGGGTGTCTCGGCGTTCAGCGGGAAGCCCGCGCCGCAATCGACCACGCGCGAATTCACGATTACCGGCGATCAATTCGCCTTCAAGCCAGTGCGCATTGAAGTCCAGAAGGATGATCTGGTGAAGATCACCTTTTCGGCAAAGGACATCGCGCACAGCTTCACGATCGATCAATACCGCATCGCCAAGCGCGCCGGCGCCGGCCAGTCCGTCGTCTTCGAGTTCCGCGCCGACCAGGTCGGCACCCACCGCTTTTACTGCAACCTCACCACCGACGAACGCTGCAAGCGCATGGAAGGCGAGTTGATCGTCCACTGATTGTTCCTTGACAGCCTCCTTCAGCCCATCGCACCACTTGTCACGTCGTCGATCAGGCATGCGTCGGCTTCAGCAACGGCGATGCCGCGATGCGCCGAACACCAATCGCTGCAGTTTGTCAGTCGTTTCTTGCGAGGAGCACTGCGATGGAATGATGCGGCGCGGCGACCCGAGGCAAATATCTGGTGATAGCCAGTCGGTCTGGATGGCAATCGCCAGATTTATGGTCCCAGCACGGTGATCTGAAACGGATCACGAGGCCAGACCGGACGCCATCTCACCGGCAGTTCGTGTCCGGCCGACGCTGGCAGAACTACTGGCGTAACAGCGATGTTTTCCTGATTCGATCGAGCGCAGCGTGCATCGATATCACTCTGTCCGGATTCGTCGCGGCAAGATTGCGGGTCTCCCCAGGATCCTTACTGAGATCGTAGAGCTGTGCCACGCTGTCGTTCCCCAGCTCGGTGTTCGTGTTCCCGTTGATCCTGGCTTTGTTGTTCGGCGGCACGTACTTCCAGGTGCCCTGGCGCAGCGACAGCGCGCCAGCCTCTTCGACCAATTCGGTTCTTCCAGTCCTTGACGTGCCGAGCAGCGCGGGAAGAACGCTCGCGCTGTCGGGGGCCTCTCCAGCGCCAAGTGCCTGGCCCACGAGCGCCGCCAACGAGGCGAAGAAGTCGACTTGCGAAACGAGCGACGCCGACGTCCCGGCAGCAACATGGCCTGGCCAGCGGACGATCAGCGGAATTCGTGTCCCGCCCTCGAAATTGCTGTACTTGCCGCCGCGAAAAGGTCCAGCAGGTGTGTGGGTGCCCAGTTTCGCAACCGCATCATCCTTATATCCGTCGTCGACGACAGGGCCGTTGTCGCTGGTAAAGATCACCAGCGTCTTGCCGGCAAGATTCAGTCGATCGAGAGTCCGCAGAATCTCTCCCGCCGACCAGTCGGCCTCCACGATGGCGTCGCCGCGAGGTCCCATGCTCGTTTTCCCGATAAAACGTGGATGCGGAACGCGCGGCACGTGCGGATCGTGCGTGGCGAAATACAGAAAGAATGGCCCGTCGCGGTGTGACTCGATGAACGACACGGCCCTCGCGGTGAACATGTCCGCCATGTCTTCGTCCTTCCACAGCGCTCCCCGGCCTCCGGTCATATAGCCGATACGGCTGATGCCGTTGACGATCGTCTGATCGTGGCCGTGGCTCGGATGCATCTTCAGCAGCTCTGGATGATCTTTGCCGGTCGGCCAGTCACCGATGGGATTGGCGTAGCTGACGGAAATCGGATCGGCGGCAGCCGCCCCGACGACGCGGCGGTTCTCGATGAACACAGTCGGGACACGATCGCCGGTCGCGGCCATGATGAACGAGTAATCGAACCCGACGTCGTTCGGGCCTGGTGTGATGTCGGCGTTCCAGTCTGGCCCGCCTTGCTTGCCCAACCCGAGATGCCATTTTCCCACCACGCCGGTGGCATAGCCGCCGCGTCGCAGCATCGATGGCAGCGTCAATCGCGAGGGATCAACAATGAGCGCAGCATCCCCGGGAAGCACGCCGGTGCCGGCTTTTCTCCACGCGTATTCGCCCGTGAGCAACGAGTACCTCGACGGAGTACACGTCGCCGCAGACGAATGGGCGTCGGTGAATCGCAACCCGGCACCCGCCAGCCGATCGATGTTCGGCGTCTGCACCGCCTTCGCGCCGTACGCCGAGACATCACCGTATCCGAGGTCATCGGTCATGATCAGCACGATGTTCGGCCGGTCCTGTGCAAACGGGCCCATCGTACAGACAAGGAACACAGCCATGACCACCGAGCCGCGAAGAGAGATGCGCATCATGGAATGGTCCCCTCGCTCGAGATCACCTCGCGCACGACAGCCTGCGGCCTCTGGTTCACCGTCAGGAACATGCGCCCGAGGTACTCGCCGATCAATCCAAGCATCACCAGTTGCGTTCCGGAGAAAATGAGGAACGCAGACATGAGCCAGCCGAACCCATAGCCGGGGCCGCGATTCACAAACCACAGCCACAGCACAGCAACAAACGCGACCAACCCCAGTGCCGCCGTCGTCAGGCCGGCAAACGTCGCGAGTCGTAGCGGCAGCAGCGAGAAATTCAGCCACGCGCTCAACCAGAGACGCAACAGGCGCCGCCAGGTGTAGCCGCTCTCCCCCTGCTGTCGCGGCTCGTGTTCGACGATCAGCGATTCAATGCGCTGAGTGACCTGTAGCAGCAGGCCGTCGATGTACGGGTAGGGGCCGGCGTAGGACACGACCTCGCGGGCAGCGAAGGCGGTCACACACCGGAAGCTGGAGAGATAGAATCCCGGAGGTTTGTCGAGCGCCCAATCGGTGAACCGATTCGTCAGCCAGCTGCCGAAATTCCGCCACAACGAGTGTTGTTTGGTTTCGTAGTGTCCGAAGACCACGTCAGCACCCGTCTGCTTCGCGTGTTGCCACAGTCGAACCGCCTCGCGGGGCGGATTTTGACCGTCGTCATCGAGGTTGACGATGTGCGCGCCGCGCGCGTGACGCCACCCGGTCAGCACCGCGTTGTGCTCTCCGAAGTTGCGCGCGTGGTCGATGACCGTCAGCGGCACCCGCGTCGTCCGCGCGAGTTCGCGGCACACCTCCATCGTTCGATCGCTTCCGCCATCGTTGACGAGGACAATCTCGTGTCCGCCGTCGATCTGTAATTGGTCGATGTTCCGCACGACGCCGCCGATGGTGGCAGCGGCGTTGTACATGGGCACGACGAAGCTGAGTGCCGGATTCATGAAAATGTGCACGCCCGGCCGAGTGGCGTCGCGACTCGCATCGAGACGGAGTGCGGCTGAATTCTACAGGAAAGAACGGGCTGCCTCGATCCGCTGTTCGATCGGCGGATGGCTGTGAAACAGCCAGAGCACGAGCGTGGATGGGTGTTCCTCGGCCAGATTCTGCGTGCCGAGCCGCTTCATGGCCGAGATGAAGGCGGCGGGTTGCCTGGTGATCGTGATGGCGAACCGGTCGGCGCGGCGTTCATTCCGCCGCGATACTGCGTTGACGACCGGTGCCGCCAGAGTGGTCAGGGCGCCAGCCACGAGCACGAGCACCGGTAGCCCGGCAATGTCGGCGACACCGGCCAGTCCCAATCGCGGCCAGCTGAGTGCAAGGATTGTCGCAGCGGCGTAGAGCGCAACGATCAGCAGCGCCGCTTCGGTCATGAACGCGTTACGAATATCGTGATGCACGTGGTGCGCGATCTCATGGGCGAGAATGACTTCGATCTCGTCTTCCGAATACTCGGCGAGAAGCGTGTCCGAGAGGAGAATGCGGCGGGTCGATCCGCTCCCAACGAGGGCCGCGTTCGCTCGTCGGCTCTTCTCGCCAAGCGCCCACTCGTAGACACCAAGCACCGGGACGCCGGCTTTTTGGGACAGCAAAACCAGGCGCTTTCTGAGCGACTCTCGCGACATCGGTGTAAACCGGTAGAACAACGGCAGCAACAGCACCGGCGCGGCCCGGGTAAGAGCGGCAATCGCGACAATGAACACGCCTGCCGTCAGTCCCCACCACCATGTCGGCGCGAACCGCATCGACAGATAAACGACTTCCGCGGCGGAGACGCTGAGCACGAGGCCCAGCACGGCGGCCTTCACACGGTCGGCGAACCACCCACCCGGCGATTCCTTCGACAATCCGTACCGCTGCTCGAGGAGAAACCCCTGGTAGAACGCGAGGGGAAACGTGATCCCCTCATGCAAGGCGGCGACAACCACCACGTAGACGACCACCGCGAGTGCCGAGTAGGTGTTCGGTTCGGCGCGCGACACGCCGCGCGCGAAGTTGGCAACAACGGTCGAGAGTCCCGAGGCGAGGAGCACGAGAAATATCGCGGCTGACAAACCAACGGCGGCGATCGCGGATCGCCGCCGCAGCCGGTGATATCGGGTGGATTTGTCTTCGTTCAAATTGAGCTTCCAGCTGCCAGCTGCCAGCTACCAGCCGCAAGCCATTCGCGTGAAGTCAGAGCGGCAAGCTGGAAGCTGGGAGCTGAAAGCTGGTAGCTTAATTCAACTGCACTGAGATCAATTTCGAGACCCCCGGCTCCTCCATCGTGACACCGTAGAGCCGGTCGGCGATCTCCATGGTTTTGCGGTTGTGGGTGATCAGGATGAACTGCGTGTGCTCCTGCATGCCCTGCAGCATCTCGACGAACCGGCCAATATTCGCGTCGTCCAGCGGCGCATCGATTTCATCGAGCAGGCAGAACGGGCTCGGACGGTACTTGAAGATGGCGAACATGAGCGCCATCGCGGTAAGTGCCTTCTCACCGCCTGACAGCAACTGAACGCTCTGCAGCCGCTTGCCTGGCGGCTGCGCGATGATGTCGATACCGCTCTCGAGCTGATCGCTTTCATCGAGCAGCACCAGCCCCGCACGGCCGCCGCCGAACAGCGTGGTAAACGTCTGCTCGAAGTTGAGGTTGATCGCGACAAACGCTTCTTTAAAGCGTTCCTTGGTCGTCTTGTCGATGCGCCGAATCGCTTCTCCCGTTGCAGCGATTGAATCGACGAGATCCTTGCGTTGCGCGGTGAGAAACGCGTGCCTCGACTCGAGGTCATCGAACTGATCGATGGCCATCATATTGACGGCGCCCATGCGTTCGATCTTTGCGCGCAGGTCGGCCACCATTTCATCCGGTGTCATCACGCGTGCCGCCGCGGGACCGGCCGGCGCAGCGGTCTCATCGATCGCGGGGGTCGCGTCTCCGTCGACCTCCGCCGCATCAGGCGCGTCGTCGATCGGAACCGCTCGCGCGAGAACGCCCTGTTTCTCCAGCTCCGCCACTTCGGCGGCCACTTCGTCGAGAGATGCCTGTACTGACTCGACGCATGACGCCGCAAGATGTGTCAGATCGGATTCCGCCGTGGCACGCGTGACATCGAGCTGCGCCACTTCGCTGCGCACGTGTTCCAGCGCACGGCGCGCCTCGCGAATGCGTCCTTCGACTTCGTCGAACGCCGCTCGCAGCGACTGCGAGGTCTCGTCGGCCGTTCGGACGCGATCGCGGAGGTCGTCGAACGCACGAAGCCCCTCATCAAGTTTCGTTTCCGACGCGGCAATCGTTTCGACCAGGCCGGCACGGCGGGTCTCGTTCCGCTGGAGATCGTCGCGCCGGGTTTGAATCCGTGTCTCCAGTTCCGTGGCGGATTCCTCGAGGCGCTGGACCTCAGTGGCCAGCGCGCTGGCGCGCTCGACCAGCGTGGCATGCGAGGCTTTCGCTTCGGACGTGCGCTCGGCCTGCGCCTGCATCGCTTCGCGGGCCTCGAACAGGCGACGCTGCGCGGCATTCAAGAGGTCGTCGGCGGTCCGCTGCTCCGATTGAATGCGCGCAATGGAATCGCGTGCCTCCTCGTGCCGCGCGTCCTGCGTCCGCAGTTCTTCCTCGGACGTTCGACGTTCGGTTGCAATCTGCTCGTGCTTCCGGCGGATGCGATCGATGGCTTCGGCGCCGCTGGCCACCTGAAGTTCGAAACCGACGCTCGATTTCTCCAGCCGATGCAGCTCGCCCTGCAAGGAGGAGATGGCGGATTCGGCGGTGGCAATGACCACGTCCAGAGAAACGATTTCGCCGCGCAGCCGCTCCACGATCGCGGCGTCCTGGCTGCTCCGCTCGCGCAGCTCCTGGATCTCACGGCGTGTGGTCAGAATTCCCCGCGCCTCGGCGCGCGTGCCTCCCTCGATGACGTGGGCGCCGCGAAACACCTCCCCTTCAAGTGTCACGATCGGTCCACCGGACGTCTCCGCCGCCTGTCGCGCGGTTTCGAAGTCGCGCGCGATGCCCGTCGATACCACAGCAGCGCGGATGGCGTCAGCGGCGGGACCGTTGACGCGCACGACATCGAGAAGGGGCGTCAACGACGCTGGCATCGGCGGAATCGCCGTCGACGACACCGGCGCGCTGACGACCAGAAACCCGACGCGCCCGGCGTCGTGGGTCCGCACGAACTCAAAACCGGCCGCGGCTGCCGCATGCGACTGGACGACCACGTGCTGAAGCAAGTCGCCGAGGCACGCTTCAACCGCACGCTCGTAGCCTTGTTCGACGTCCAGGTAATCCGCCACCGATCCCATTTGCCCGACGTTTCCGTTCGACTCGGCCAGCACTCGGCGGGCGGCATCGCCATATTCGGCACGCGCCGCCGCCATTTCTTCGAGCGACCCCAAACGGGCCTGGACCCCTGCGAGCTCGCGCTCGCGCGTCCCGAGATCGGCCACCCGTGCATCGCGGTCCGTCCGCGCGCCGGCCAATTCGGACTCGCGTGTCGCTCGCTCGAGACGAAGCGATTCGATCGTCTCCTGGGCGCGCCGCATGCCGGATTCGGCGTCGGCGCGATCCTGGGCGGCTCGCTGAGCCTCGATATCGAGATCGGCGCGCTCGATCTCGAGGCGCCCGATTTGCTCCGCGATGCGGGTGCGCGCCGCCGCCGCATGCTCCATCGCGTGGCGCAGCGCGGTCGCCGCATTCACCGCCGCGAATACTTCGCTGCGCGCCGCTTCGACATCAGCCTCGAGCCCTTCGATATTCCGCTGCAGCTCCCCATATGCGATCTCTTCGCCACGCAGCGCTTCGGCCGCGCCGTCGCGATCCGCGAGTGCGCGCGCGGCTGCCTCCCGGCGCAGATCGAGTTCGACCCGCGCCGGTTCACGGCGCGCCTCGAGCATGCGAATCTCCGCATCGATATCTGACGCGGCCGTCGTCAGCGACGCGACCTGCTGCTTGTCGAATTCAATCTGCTGCTGAAGCCTTCCGATCTCGAGTTCGTGCGCGTGGGCGGCCTCGCGTGCCGCGGTCGTACGGCCGTCGGCTTCGCTCAGTTCGAGTCTCAGCCGCTCGAGCATCGTCTCGACTTCTGACACGTGAGCGGCCGCGGCGGTTTCGCGGGCGCGCGCATCGGCCAGCTGTCCGCGCGCGGTTTCGATAGCCTCGCCCAGCACGCGATAGCGCTGCGCGAACTGCACCTTCTCCCAGCGCCGCAGCTCGTCGCGCAGGCGGCGATACCGGCGTGCCTTGGCCGCCTGTCGCTTCAGCGCCCCGCGCTGCTTCTCCACTTCGAAGACGATGTCGTCAACTCGGGTGAGGTTCTGCTGCGCGGCCTCGAGTTTCAATTCGGCGGCGCGGCGGCGGCTCTTGTACTTCGTCACTCCTGCCGCTTCTTCAATCAGCTGCCGGCGGTCAGTTGGCCGCGCACTCAGGATCTGACCGATTTTTCCCTGCTCGATGACGGCGTACGCCTTGATGCCAAGCCCGGCGTCCATCAGCAGGTCCTGCACATCGCGCAGGCGAACGGATTCGCCGTCAATCAAATATTCGCTCTCGCCAGATCGGTACAGGCGCCGCATCACTTCGACATCACGGACGATGAGCGGCTCTTCTTCGACGACAACGGCGACCGCCCCCTGCGCCGCGACGAGTTCACCGGCACCCTGCAGACTGATCTGTGCCGCCGTCGCGATCCGGCCCGGTCCTCCGGGAACGCGTGCCGCGACGCCGCCGAGTTTCAGCCGGACTTCCGCGGCCCCCGTCGGTTTTCTCGCATCGCTCCCGCCGAAGATCACGTCTTCCATGCGCTCGCCGCGCAGGCTCTTGGCGCTTTGCTCGCCAAGGACCCACGTGAGCGCGTCAACGACGTTGCTCTTGCCGCATCCATTAGGACCGACGATCGCCGTCACGCCGTGATCGAACGTGAGCTCGGATCGATCTGGAAAACTCTTGAAGCCGGTGATCTCCAGACGCTGAAGCCTCATGCGGTTATCCCTTCCCGTGGCTCGAACAAAACAAAAGCCGCTCCGCGGGTCCGGCGGACAAGCCTCGACCCGTGAAGCGGCTGGGTTCGCTTCGAAACGTATTCCTGTTCTGGAGGCAGTGACGTGACGACAAGGACCGTGCGGTCGTGCCCACACCCCGCCCAAAGCAGGATGGCCCCTGGGCCCGACGAACGGCCGTCAGTCTAACAAGCCCCCATACCTAGGGGCAACACTAAACTACAACGCAAAATGTAGGGCCAAATGCCCTATCCACTACTGGCCACCCTTGCCGTTGCGCGTCGACTTTGCCGAGGCCAGCTCCATCAGGTGTTCGGCCTCAGGGAACTGCGACAGCGCGAACTGCGCCTGGGGATCCTTGGCGATCACGTTCCGTCGCGCCTCTTCCATGCCGAAGAGCGCTCGATCGATCTCGAAGTGAATCATCGCGCGAATGAACGTATCGTCTTTCGTAAAACTCTCCTCGTCCACCTTCAGCTTGCGGCTGGCGAGCGACGTCTTGAAGTCCTGCACCATCGCGTCGGTCACGACGAACCCGCGCGCGATCGGCTTCTTGTTCTTGTTGGCGTCGCTCAGCCGGGTGTCGCCCTCGGCGCGGAACTGATCGGCAAAATTGGCGAATTCCTGGCGCGCGAACAGCAAGCGTCCAAAGCGCGTCGGATTGAAGCCTTCCATGCCGGCCCCGACGACGAACTCGTCGGGGTCAATGCCGCCGCCGCTGTAGACCTTGCGGCCCGCATCGGTCAATTTGAGGTCCGAGGCCTTGTGCTGTCGTTCGCCGGAGGTCTGGTCGCGCAGCGTGTAGGTCAGGTACTCGTCGAACGTGCCGTCCCACGGACGCTGAATCAACCGCCCTGAAGGCGTGTAATACCGGCCGGTGGTGACGGCCACACCCGCCTGTTCGCTGATCGGATACACCGACTGCACCAGCGCCTTGCCAAATGTCGTTTCACCAACGATGAGCGCGCGATCGTGATCCTGCAGCGCGCCGCTGACGATTTCCGACGCGCTCGCGCTGTTGCGGTTCACCAGCGCGACCATCGGCACGTGCGTGTACTCGCTCGTCTCTGTCGCCAGATAATTCTGATTCGAATTGGGCACGCGGCCCCGCGTGTAGACGATCATGTCTCCGCGTGGAAGGAATCGATTGGCGATGCGAATGGCCTGATCCAGCGCACCGCCGGGATTCTCCCGGAGATCGAACACCAGCCGCTTCATCCCGTGCCCGCTCAGTTTCTGAAGCGCGTCGCCCAGTTCGCGATCGGAGGTTTCCGTGAATTGATCGAGCTTCACGTACCCCGTTTCCTTGTCGATCATGAACGCCGCCTGAACGGTCGTGATGTTCACTTCATCACGCACGACATCCATGTTGATCAGGCCGTCGTAACCGCGGCGCTTGATGCTGACGTTGACCAGGGTCCCTTTTGGACCTTTGAGCTTCTTGACCGCCTGATCTGTCGTCCACCCCTTCATATCGAGGTCGCCCACCTTGGCCAGGATGTCGCCGCGGCGGAGTCCCTTCTTATAGGCGGGCGATCCCTCGAAGATCGACATGACGGTGATGTCGCCGTCGATCGCCTGGATGGTGATCCCGAGACCGTAATAACGCCCCTCCTGGCGCTCGCGCATTTGCGCGTACGACTTGGGGTCGAAAAAGCTCGAATGCGGATCGAGCGTGTGCAACATCCCGTCGATGGCGCTGTAGATCACGCGATCGGCCGGCACGTCGTCCACATATTCCTTCTCGATGGCGTCAACAGCGGACGTGAATACACGGTACTGCTGGCCAACTTCGTCCTGTCGCGCAAGCGCGCGGCTGCCAAACACGCCGCCGGCAGCGGCCGATAGCGCGATCGCAAGAACTGCCACCGGGAAGAAACGAGGAATTCGCATATTCATTGATCGTAACAGAGGAAGTATTGGCCGGGCAACGACTTCCGGGGAGGCGGGCCGCCGTTCTCCTTGACCAGCCGGATGGGCGTTCCTATAATGCAGACAGGGCCCGCGGGGCCATCATCGACCGGTCGTTAACTCTCAGATTTACAAGGGACTTCTATATGTTGGGTTCTATCGGGATGCCCGAGCTGATCATCATCTTCGTGATCGCGCTCATCATCTTCGGGCCCCGAAAACTGCCCGAGCTCGGCCGCTCCCTCGGCAGAAGTATCAATGAATTCAAGCGCGCCTCGAACGAGTTGAAAAATACGCTCGACGAAGAAATCCGCATTGAGGAGCAGAAAAGCACGGACCGGCAGCGCGCGCCGGAGCCGGTGCGGCCCCAGGCGGTCGAGACTCACGACGAGCCGAACGTCGCGCGGCGTTCGTCCGGCGACGCATAACACGCGCTATGGCGCTCGTGCCCTTTCCTGGCGCCGCGAAGCCGGCGCGCGATGACGACGACGATCGACACATCCATCTGACCGACCCCGACGCCCTCGAAGACGCCGGGGCGAAGATGTCGTTTCTGGATCATCTCGATGAGCTCCGGAAACGGCTCATCGCGTGCGTCTATGGGTTGATCATCGGATGCGCGATTTCGTTCGTCTTCGTCCAGCGAATCCAGAATTTCATCTGGCTGCCGCTCTATCACGATCTGCAGAACACCAGCGGCGTGAAGTTCATGTACACGTCGGGCTTCGAGCCCTTCATGTTGACCATGAAGATCGGCGCGCTCGCGGGCCTGATGCTGGCCGTGCCATTCATCCTGTATCAGTTGTGGCTGTTCATCGCGCCCGGCCTCTATTCGCATGAAAAGAAGATGGCCGCGCCCTTCGTGGTGTTTTGCACGACCTTCTTCGCGATGGGCGCCGCGTTCTCGCACTATGTCGCGTTTCCGTGGACGTGGAAGTTCTTCCTCGGGTGGCAGACCGAGTACATGGAGTTCCGGCCGTCCATCGGCGAGGCCTTCGGACTCTACGTCAAGATGCTGCTTGGTTTCGGCCTGATCTTCCAGATGCCGACGATTGTGTACTTCCTCGCCCGGCTTGGTCTGGTCACGGCGGGATTCCTCCTGCGACATACGAAATACGCCATCCTGATCATCTTCATCATCGCGGCGGTCATCAGCCCGGGCACCGACGTGGTGTCGCAGTGCCTGATGGCAGGACCTATGCTCGCGTTGTACGGTGTGAGCATTTTTGTGGCGTGGGCCTTTGCCAAACCGCGCACTTCTGAGTAATCCCGCCGGAGATCATCCGGGATATCGGACTTTGGTCCACGTTGACGCGTGAGGCCCAGGTGTTACACTGGATTTTGTAGAGGTAGGATTGATGCAGACGAGAATTCTCCAGACTTTGGGGCTGGCCGGACTGCTCTGCGTTGCAGGCACGTCGGCATTCGCGCAGTCGACGACTGCGCAGCCTGCGCAAACCGCTGCAGGGCAGCCCGCGCAAACGGCGACGCCCAGCTCCATGCCGGTTGAGACCCGTCCCGCGACGACGACGGTGAATGGGGATACGGGCTTGTGGTTCGTGCCGACGGGCGAAGTGTTGCCGGCGAAGAAGTGGTCGCTGAGCGCGTACCG
>Ga0222622_10000100_pt1 | contig 29591 bp, 38 predicted proteins | sample PLM2_5_b1metaG_FD_177335 | JGI IMG/M metagenome (GOLD analysis project Ga0222622, IMG submission 177335) | Groundwater sediment microbial communities from an aquifer in East River, Colorado, USA - PLM2_5_b1 | ecosystem: Environmental > Terrestrial > Soil > Riparian zone | place: USA: East...
AGTTTATCACGTTTCTAACTCGCCAAAAATGTCTTCTCAGAATTATTGTCTCTCTAGATAATATCTCAATCCGTTCAAATATTGATGGCAATGGTCTGACAAATGATTGCCTTTGATACTCATTTATAGACAATTCCAATGCAGTCAAAAGTTGCTCATATTTGGTAACTATCTCAGCCAATATATTGTAATATAGTGCATCAATTTGAGATTCTTTAATTTTCTCATTTTTTACCTTCAATAGTCTTTCTACTAGTTCTTTGAGATTGAGATCTTGTGAGTGGATAGTAATAAGCCAGTGTCTTCCCAGAAAGAAGTATATTGGTTCAATGACAAGAGTTTCTGGATCCTTATTTTTCAACTCTGACATTATGGTGAAGGAATGGTTATCTAACATACGAATTTCTGGATTTTTGGAATTATTCAAGTATGTCTCTACAGCCTCTTTATTTAATTTGAATTTATTCGCCAAACTGAGAAATTCCTCACGTTCAGGAGACACTAGGTCTATCCACGTATTGTAGCCATTTCCTAGATCTTCAAGCGAACCTTCAGTTTTTATGTCCTTTGTATTATAGGAGATAATCGTTTTCAATTGTCATTATCCTCTTCCTTTCACCATAGTCTTTTCTTCCCTTATCACTATATAATACTTATAGTTAAACACACTACTTAACAGTAACAAAACCACGCAAAAGAATCATGGCACTTTTATCAGTAATTTTTGTTTTAGTAAATCACGAATCTGTAACTGGTTATTCACTTCCGCACACAGTTTTTCTAGGTGTATGGGCATCTGAACGTTCTATTAGTCTGGTACTTTATTCAAAAGCATTTCAATTTCTTCTTGAGTTGGTTCATCTTCTCGCTCGAATTTAGGACTGACTAGTCCGCTTGTTACATCAATCCACAAAGAGCTTCCGTCATAGTTGGTGATATACTGCTTTGGAATATAATACAAGTGAATGTTTGCAACACCCTCCCTAACTACAATGAATTCGTTTCGGACATTTGATATAACGGTATACATCCTGATGTAGATGAAATCGTTAAAGGTAGTAATTCATACCTATTTGACTTACAATCTAATTTTAAAGAAAGAGCATTCAGGTACCATTCGCATATTGGACATATGACGACATAAATTGGTAAAGACCAACAACATCACGCTCATTCCTTCTTAGAAACCAATAAAAATGTGATTTTGCAGAACCTGTTACTTTTGTATCAAATTTTTCTAAAGAATAACGTCTAAGCTAGAGTAAAAAAAAGAGGTATTTGCTGACAGAAGAATAGAAGTTAATCCTTCCTGTAATTCTCAGCATCTTCCTTGGTTATTGAAAACCAGACTTTGTCTCCATCAAATCGTTCGACTAGTTTTTTTGGGAGATAAAATTTGTCTTTATCGACAACCCCTTTTTTAGTAACGACTATTTCGGGTTCCACCTCATGTACTTCACCTAAATCATAGTCATTTATACCTCGTGCTTCTTTTTTAATGATGTCGTCCCAGTTTGTTATATTGCTCACGAGATCTAATATACAACATTTAATATAAGCATTCAATAGTCCATTACGAAAGCAATGTTGGGATTGGACTTGACTGTTACCTTGGAGCGACCGCTAGATTAATGCAAATTGTCCGGTAAATAAAATTAGGTATGCCTTATGGCTGCAATAACCATTAACACAATCCAAATAACTAAGACAATTATTCCAATAATGATCAGAATGTTCCCAATAGTTCCAGCTGGATATGGAATAGGAGCATATAATAAGACCGCCCCTATTACTATGAGAACTATCGCTAAAATTAGTAAATTCTGATTGGAAATTCCAGTCATACTAAATCATTAAGCAAACAAAGTTTATAACCATACAAATCTCTAAAGATATCCTTTAAAGTGCATACCTTTTTAAAATACAAGTAATAAATAAACTACTTTCAGAACTACTACGTAATAATAAGGAAAGGAGAAACTAAAGATCTAATGGATATATAGTTTAAAGTACTGTTATATTCGATGCAAGGAACATGTGACGGATGTGGTACAAAGAACGTTGAATTACAGGAAAAATATCTAGAGGATCGAGTCAAATACGTGTGTAATAAATGTGCCTAGACGAAAGATAGAAGTCCCTCTATTATCATTTTTTTACTGATGTAATTTCCTATAAAAAATATAGTAAGCATGTGAAATTGATGAATTTCGATTAGCTACAGAATCTGAGTATCTAATATTTTATTTAAAGGATAAATGATACTACATTAATAGAATTAGTGGGACGTTGCTTGTCTCTTGTTCCGACTCAGTCAGGCGTGGTTACATAAGGTTCAATATTCATTATAAACAATGATGTATATCTGTTAGCATCGCAGATAAAGAAATGACATAATTATTGATGTTTATTTAGTCTGGTCCTTTTGCGGTTTTTGAAATAATTTATTTGTTTTATGACTTCGGTTCGGAGTTCTCCCAATTTTATTGGTTTCTGCAGGAAACCATTAATTAGCCCGTTTTTAATATATTCTTCAAATACGTTGTCATTCGCCTCAAAGGCGGTCATAAGTAACGTTCTTACTAAGGGATTCACTCTTTTTATTTTATAAATTAAATCAATACCATTGATTCCAGGCATTCTCAAATCTGAGATTATGAGTACATATACGCTATTGTTAATCCTAAAATGTTCAAATGCTGCCATGGGATCGGTAAACGTGAATACTGACACTGTTTTGATATTATTTAGGGCTTCACGAAACAAGTTAACAATGTCTAATTCATCGTCTATAATGGCCACTAGCCATTTACTAACCACTTAAAACGAACAACCTTCCATCAATCCTTTGATACCTGAAACTGGTTATCTATTATATAGATATACATCTTAATAAATAATAAAAACCATTTGCAGTAGCGTATTCAAGACCTTTTGTTTTCCTTAAGAGGTTCATCTCGTTTAAGTTAGGCATTCTTAATCATGCAGGAACAATTTCTAAGAAGATTTTAGGTCCGATATTACATGCTATTTCTTCAGGGATAGAATAATTTTTCGTAGTAAATTAGAATTTTCTATTTATCCTTTGTTGCAAAACACAGTCCGCAAAGATACAAAGTGATTATAATAGTGCCAAAAGACCATCTTCCGGCAATTCGAAAATTAAAAAATCTATTAAAAGTGACTGTCGAAGAGATAATCGAGTAGTGGATAATTTTTTTATTCTTTATTCTTTATTTATCATAGAAGTTCAATGGCTGATGGGAGGGATCTCTCTTGTCTGCATTCATGTTGCGTGGTTAACCTCCCATCAGATTTTTAAGGTTCTTATAATTTGTTGAGTATAATAAGACAAGTGCAGAACTCAAATACACGTTATGCCTCCAGGTGGGTCTTACGATGCCCACCAAACACCAAACTCTACTAAATAATTGAAATTATATTATTGAAATTATTTTATAGTTTGTTGAGCATAATTACTAATAAGTGTCAAGCACGGTTCATTCTGATGGGTCCGCTTATACCGCTGCATTTAGGCCCATCAGTGTTTTAATATCTAAATTATCTTAAACCATAATATCTTGTCGAGATACGTATTAATCTAATTAAGTCGCCCGCAAAATGAAAACATGTTTTAATTATTTGATATCAATGAAAGTGACGTTTTAACTTGATAAATATTATTTCTTTATCTGACATTCCGATTAATGATAATCCTTTTTTAAGTAACTTGTCCTTTATTTTCTGAGTTATCTTATCCTTCTCTAATATTATTATCATTTTTGAAGCTTTTCTCTTACTACCAGTATAAATATCCAATAAAACTTAAACAATTACAGTTGAAATATTTTTATAATTTGTTGAGCATGTTCTTACGTAAACCCGTAACAACGATTCATTCCTGGTGGGTCTTTTGAAGTTGGGCCCATCAGTGTTCTAATAATTAATCAATCTTGATCATAAGTATGGTGGTCTTGTCACAGTTGTAACACGGCCTGGTGGATCACAATGTCTACCATCAATACGTCATTTCCCTGTTCGCCTTGAATCTCATCGTTACCTTGCAAACCGCCAATAATATCGTCTCCGTTTTTATCGTCCGTCACCAACTATAGGTAAACTATTTTCACAATCAATGTAATAAGCTGTGCTATCAATAAAGATATAAGCCTCGCAAATAACGAGAAAATTGAAGAATACGAAAGTATTTTTACAATAAACTTGTTAAATGGAGGACTAAATTTTGTCTAAATCTTTTGCTTTATTTGACCCTACCAATCTCTTTCTCAACCTGTACTATACTTATGTATTTTTTGTCCGAAATTTTGTGTAAGACTGAGATAATTTCCTCCTTATCAGAATCATGCTGTTTTCTCACATGTCCGATTATGTTTCGTTTAGACTTGGGAAAATTAATTCCTTTTAATACTCTAGCAATTCTGGATGCAGGGATTTTCCTTGATTTCAAAGCGCTTCTTCCTCCTTTTTTGCTGGGGGATTCCAATTTGGCCACACTAGCAGCAGCTCTGGGTCGCTTTCCACTCTTTAATTCTCCGAAGGCTATAGCAACTTCCGCTGGGTCCCTGTAGCTTCGTTTGGGTAGCGAATCGATAAGGGTTAAAAGGCCAGTACTTTCACCAGCGCTTCTTTGGGTAGCAATTTCCAATAATTCTTCTTTTGTCTTTGGATATCTGATTCCCTTTAGTACCTTTTCCACATCAGCCGCAGAAGGAGCACTTGGAGGGTGAGCAGTTTGAGCGTGGCGTTGCAATCTAGACTTTTGATCGTATCCCTTACCACAGAAAGGACAAGAAAATTGTGAGTCCTGGGCCAGAACTTTTGAAGGTTTGCTACTCATGAGACTCACCTTACAGAATCCTGAATTAGGTAAACCTCATTTTTTACCTAATTTCACCCAAAGCTTTTTCGACATCTGCCATGTTTTCAAAGTGAGTATCATGTAATTCTTTGAGAGTTTCGATCACAGAATCAGGATCGCTAATTCTATCTTTATTTTGCTTCGCATAATCTATCAATTGATTTTTGTTCTTTGGGAATTTGATTCCAGAGAGGACTTTTGCGATTGAGGCGGCTGAGACAGAAGAGCTGGCTGCTATCTTTCCGCCTACTTTACCGCCCCTTCCTGGTGTCTCTTCATCTGTAAGTGTCTTTATTTCTTGAGCAAAGGGCATCTCTTCTTTGCTTGGGAATTTACCCTTAAAGAGAGGTTTGAGTGGTACTTGCTCTTTTCTTATCTTGAGGTCATTGAAAAGCTCTGCAGTTCTGCTAGATTCTTTTTCTTCATCTATCGCTATACCCAGCTCTTCTTCCACATCTTTCTTTCTAGCTCCAATTAATAGTAACTGACTATTTTCATAGTCTAAAAGATGTGGATCATCAATATTTATCCAACGTCTATTCCCGAATTTTTCTTTCAATGAATTAGGATAACGTGGCTTTCTTTTAAGAAATGCCCTGTAACCTGGCACCTGAATATCAGGATTTTTAACAGATATTATATAGCTTGCCTCTTTTTTAATCTGAAATTCTCTCTGAGTAGGCCCTGGCACCTCTGGGAGCTCCAAGATATACGCTAGCTCAGAATGTCCTTCGTGCTCTACAATGGAGTATTTACCTTCTCCTACAGGTACAGCCGCACCTATCCTTCTTGAGCCACGTGTTTCTGTTTGATATTCTGCAGGCAGGAATTCTATTCTAATTTCTTCCGCATTTGAACTGCTAAGAATGTTTAGTGCCCAGTTCCTCTCTTCCGAGTTAGACTTTCCTTCTATGATTTCTGGAAGCTGTTTCTGTCCTATTAGAAAGATTCTATGCAGGTGAGAATTCTCGGGCGATGTAACCATATAAAATCTCTGGACATTTTCAATGTCTTTTACTTCTTCGGTATCAATCTTTGGCCTATAGAAAAAGAAAATATCACCATGTTCAATTAGTTTTCCCTTTGTGGTTCCTACCTTGGTCTGTTGCTTTGATTTTCTGGATCTGGGGCTTCTATGAGTACGTGCCATCAAAAATACCTCCCATGATAAATGTGAAAAGCCGAAACTATTGAAAAATACATTATTTTCACGTACAACAATTGTACAATAAAGTATTTTACAATTAAGAGTAAGAGTGATTCATAGGATGTAAAACATTCATTTAGAAACTAAGCAATCTCTTCATGACGTTCGATATTACTAAAGAGTAAAATTTGATCTTGAGTTAATTCCAGCATGGCGACTAAAGTTTCATCGTTTTAAGCCCTAATGCAAAACTTGATTCTCAAGAGTTATCTCTTGGAAAAATATTAGTTCAAAAATACTGTAATAAGGAATTTGATATTGGTGATTATTCTGATACATATGTACAAGAACTTAGAAAACTGATAGAGGCAAAGATGAAAGGAAAGACATTCGTGTCAACAGCACCAAAGCAAAAAGGACCAACTAAAGACCTCCTCCAAGCACTGAAGGCCAGCATTGAAACTAAAAAAGTAATTAGCGAATCTGAAGTACGAAAATGAAAGAGAATGGTCATCAAAAAGAGCAAACTTCTTATGGATTTATTAGATGCATTGCGTTTGTCATTAAAAGGCTATAACATCAAGTAAAAAAGGTTTTAAGGAAACGGATTAATTATGGCTTCATGGATGTAAAGGAGTTAACGGAAAAAGAATATGATAAGGTACTAGAATTATTATCATCAGCCGTAAAGAATAAAAAATACGCCCAACCTGTAGATCTTCAAAGAGCGTGCGTTCTTTTTTATAGTGTAAATAAACTTGGTTTCGTATTGGTCGACCTTGATGTTAATTCCATAATAGAAAAGTCAGGAGAGGATTATTCTGAATCAACAAAAGAACTGCTTAGACACGTAGCAAACACTTGTCATGATCTTGTCGAAGGATTGGAAAATCCGGAAAATGAAGAGTTCAAACTCAAAGAAGGTTTTTAATCAATGGCATTTGGAAAAGATACATGCAGTATCTGTGGTAAATATACTGACATAACTGCCAAAGTATTAAACGGACAAGAGACGCTTTATTGTAGGGAATGCCAAGACAAGGAATTGAAAACAATGTTAGAAAATTTTAATCAAATAAAGTTTTATTGTATAAAATGTGGTTCTTCCGACGTAACAAAAAATGATCCCAAAACAGGAATTAGTTTAACAGATATTCCAAATGCTATATACGCTAAAGCCTTTATAACGTGTAAGGACTGTGACCGCAGGTTTTTTGTGAATATGGAAGATCAGGGCAAAATTAATTGACAATATCTTCTCTCCACACTCCGAACAGAAAGTTATGACGATTTAATAGATGCGTTAAGGTTATCACTGAAAGGTTATCCTATTAACTTAAAATTCAATAGGTTAGGTTTGGTCAATTAAAAAAGATCCGCTTGTGAGTAATATTTAAAATATAACACATCATTAAACATTAAAATTACATCAAAAATATGACATAACTGTTAGGTTGATGTAATAAGATTGTCATTATTTGAAACTATTTAATAATTTATCAACATATTCTTTTATCAATCCAGTCAATCTTTTTCTTACGAGCTCCTCTGTTATTTCATTCTTTGTATAACTAGCTTCTATTGGATGAGCATCACCCAGGGTGCCTTCTTCAAAAATATGTACTCTTCCGTTCCTAGGAAAGAAAGTTATCCTTCTAGCTCTGTAATTTGATATCGGGTTAGAATCCTTTAATTCAAAGGTTATACCTTTAAGTAACTCCTGTGACTTTTCTATGGCGCAATTAAGTAAGACACTCTCCTCTTTAGTTTCAAGAAATTTTTTATATTCGACCATAATAGGAAGAATAATTTTTTCGCATATCTCACTGAAACCTTTATCAGGAAGTAACTCCATTTCTTTTCGCTTATTTTTCTCTAGCCTTCGCCGTTTTATTTTTTTCTCTAATTTATTTAGCAATGGACCTAACTCATCGTCTAAGCCTTTCAATTCTAGCGATTATGTGATTATCTAATATTATAGTATTTCACATCGGTACAACACACCACGATGATGTGCTGAAAGTGACCCAAAATACAATGGTTCCAATATATTATTAATAATCGATGAATTTGAAAACTTGTTATTTTAATACAACGTTGCTGGCAATTGAATACTCGCTAGACGAAGAACTCGCTAGACAAAGAATAAACTTACGACGATTTACTTGATGCACTTGGGTTAAGTCTAGAAGGATATAATTTGAATCGACTAATTATTAATATTGGTTGAAAAAGTCTATCAAGTGCGCTCTTATACTTGTATTAAATCGCACCGTTTCGTGATTAGAATCTGACAAGTTGAATAGCGAATGAAGAATTCTAGATTGGATTTTGTTTCAAGTTTGCATTAACGATATAAAAAAGTTTGAAAGGTTATAACATTGCTCGAGGTTAAATGTATCGAAACTATTCGGAGAATAAAAAAAGAGAAGTCATAAATACATACTGACTATTATTATTCTGAATATCCTTATTCGGTTACCAACCTTTAGGTTTGAATAAAACAATTCTAAAAATTAAATTATTGTTTAATTTCGGGCTTGTACCAATAAATTGATTTTTATTTTTACACGAAATACATTCTTTCTTCATTTCGACAAAATCACCGGGTGGATTATCAAGTTTTGCACGAGGTTCGGTGTAAACACCATCCGGTGGAATGACATCATAATTGGAACCACATTTGAGACAACCTAGAGTTTTTTGAGACATAAATTATTTTTTATTATGTTGTATCTAAGTATTTCCTAGTCAAAACGTTAGCCAGGTTTGTTGAAACAATCATAATGTAATACAAAGCTCATAAAGGAGACTGGAAAGACTTTTCTATTTTTTATTCTGTACAATGGATATGAGTAATGAGGAAAATATGAGATTGATGAAGCGGTTAGATGATGCATGGAATTCACAGGATTGGGATGCTTTTAGTAATCGTCATACTGAGGATGTGATCGTGCGTTGGCCTGGTCGGCGACCTACTAACGGGATAAAAGCACATAAAAAAGAATGCGAATATTTTTTCAATGCATTTCCTGATAACCATGTAGGTAACAATCCATATAAGATACTTTTTGGTCTAGGTAATTGGACTTGTTCTATTGCAGAATTTACCGGCACCCATAAAGGGCTAATGAAGGGCCTTGATGGCAACATGATTCCGGCTACAAATAAAAAATTCAATGTAGATTTCTGCACAGTAGCTCATTGGAAGAATCGTAAAATCGTTGAAGAGAATTTGTTTTATGATGTGGTAGGTATGATGAAACAACTTGGTTTGATGTAGATATTTAGTAGTAGAATCTGCAACTAAAATAGAAATTGGAGTTTACAATATCAGCTGAGTGTAAAGGATCTGTAAAGGCAGTCCTGAATTTCTTTGGAGGTAAACTAGCAGATCCCCAGAGGAGAAAAAATATATTGATTTTGCCTCTGAATGCGTCGGTACTCACGACGGTATCGCTTCTAAGACGAGGTTCTCCTTATTAGACAGGACAGGCGAGCTTTAAAGTTTTTCTTTTAGATATTAGAAACTCGACTTATGTAATTGAAGTAATAATCAGGTATTGTTTTCATTATGTTAATTATAAACGAAAAGAGTGATATAGGATGTTGTGTATTAATTCATTGTTTACAATTAAATTTCAAGGTGCATGAATTTGAAGGTACTGATGATATCAACAGAATACCCACCTATGCAAGGTGGGGTTGGAGGCTATTGCAAGAAGTTAGTAGATTCGTTGAAAAGAGAAGGTGTCCAGGTATTTGTCGTATGCAATGAAGATGGAAACGGAGATTATAATGGCATCTCACCAAAGAACCAAGATAATTCTAAAGTGCTTCTAAATATAGTCAAAGAGGTTGAACCAGACATTGTCCATGTGCAGTATGAGCATGGACTGTATGGAATACATTTAGATCCAATATATCCTAGCAGAACTCACACAAATATAGAATTATTTTACCGTGAGTGTACAGTTCCTATAGTTACTACTTTCCATTCGGCTTATACCTTTACTCAGTGGATGAGGTTGGTAGTTCCTTTAAATAATAGAAAATTTGGGAGCATAGGAAGTTTGCTTAGGATGGCGTACGACTATTGGACACATCTTATAAATTATGGTTCATTTAATTCGTTAAATAAGCGAAAAATAGGCCGTAATAAGGCCGGAGTTGTGTTTTCTAAATATCTGGCCAATATGATCCCAGGGAGTACTTTGATATATCATGGCGCAGAACCCAGTATTTCACCTCCTCTAGACAGAAAGGAAGTAAGGAAGATGTTGTTACTCCCTGAAGATACCAACATAGCCTTAGCCATAGGCTTTACTACCGCAACCAAGGGATGGGATGTAATTCGAAAGATGAGGATACCCAAGGACTGGAAAGTTGTAATAAACACTTCACGAAACCATTACGGGAGGGAAAAACTAAATGTTAAATTTGAAAATGAAGGTGTGATCAACCTGAATAGGGGATTTCTAAGTGACAAAGAGTTGTCATTGCTCTTCTACTGTGTCGATGCTCTGATCCTTCCATACAAAGTAGCTTCTGGTTCAGGTGTTATGTACGATGGATTAGCTCACGGACTTCCCTTCATTTCAAGCAAACTAGAATTTTTCAAAGAGTTCTCCGATATGAAGTTGGGTATGATGGTCGATCGTAATCCAGTCGAGTTCTCAAATTCTCTTGTAAAACTTAAAATGAATTATAAGCGATACAAAGATGCGGTTATAAGCTTTAGAACCCATCTGCTCTGGAAAGAAGTTGCAAAAAAGCATATTTTGCTCTATAACTCAATTATTGATCGTACCAGTTCTCCTCTCGTAAGAAAAATTAATAAATAGTTACAGCTACTTCTTTGGAGAACGTTTGAGCATACTAGAACTAGCTAAATGTGATTTGAGCTCAATGCTTCATTTACAAGGCTATCCCACTTGGGACAGACGCTTAGATCACGATTTCTTTGAATGATGATGATACTCAAATAGTTTCAGAAAATAATGGATGATAATCATTAGATAGAATGTTTCCCATGTTACTACATGGCAGAAGAAGAATCCTACATTACCAAAGTTTTGCCACAATCAATTAAATTTTATTTACCTCGAACAGAGGGTTATATGGATGTTGTTAAGGAAATAGTGTCAAAGTACGACAGCATATCGCTGATAGAATTTGACGGTTATTTTGAGGGAAAATTTGAACCTGTCAAGTACACACGATTAGAAGTTCACACGACGAAGGTGGAAGAGCGACACGTTATAGAATACGCTAATAAGATTCGAAACAGGCTAAGGCAAAATTCGTTAGCACTTGAATTAAACGATAAGCTCATACTTGTAATCAAACGCTGAAAGAACACAGTAAGGTCAGTAGAAGGAGTATGAACTGAACTGATTAAAGTTGGGAGTCTACTTAAGAAAATTATTGTTACCCATTAAGAAAATTGTCAAAAAGTCTAGCACTAGCAATTCTTTCGGCAGCAGTGATAGGTGCTTTTATCAAGGACAGGGCAATTAAGATTTTTTTGACACATATCGAAAACTAGTTAGTTTTACTTTCAAATGTATATTAGATATGTATCTTATTCATTACTTCGCCAATGCTAATCCTGCATATTTGCAATATTCAGTTTACTACTATACTTCCATTTTAGAAATAAAAGGTAAAGGTTCAGTGAGACGCCGATGGCATTTGCAATCGTAATTATTACATCTCCTTTTAGAACTCCGTAAAGTACCCATAGAGAAAGTCCACCTGTAAGACATATAATTAGCCATTTAGATACATCATCAGTTTTCTTAGTTTTAAGAGATTTCCTAATTTGCGGAACTGTACTCCACAAACTAAAAAACGTGGCAAGTACTCCTATCAAAAAAATGAAATATTCACTGATTACCATTATTTATCTCTAGCCCTTCCATGCATGAATATAGAAACGTTACTTAATTTCATATGTAGACAACCGGAAAAACGCTAAATTCTCATTTATCAGCAGTACCGTGTTATTCACGCCAACCAAAGGATCAACTTCCAGTTTTATTAATAATTCTCCACTTAAGTAACCACCCTTTAGCCACCGTGAATTTCCTTTTCTAAGGCATCTTTTAGCAAGTTTACGTGACTTAACCTATCAGTCTTTATTTTTTTCCATGTATTGGCGAGTTCCTGTTTATTTGCATTTTCAGCATCCTTTATGTATGCGTCAATAGTATCGTAGAGAAATTCCGCATCCTTACCCATGACCTTCAGAATATCATACATCGTGTTGGACAGTGGTGTTGAATTAGACATAATCTGTTATTGTCATAAAAGTATTTAACAGCTTTAACTTTATAACTTGACGTTCATAAATCAATAGGACTTGGGCGATTTAGACACAACCCGCTTATGACCTAACTGTGATTGCCTGTAATTGCAACCAATTTCCAGATTTGGAATAAATTATACGAATCTTGAAACCACTTTAATAAGAATAAAGTTCCTTCAACGGACAAAGGAAGCTATGATATCGTTCTGCACGAAGATAACGATAAGTCCAGATAATAGTATAAAATAAAATGGGAGAATTAAACAGGATCTCCTGTACTTCCCTGGTTCTTATCTCTCTTAACGGCACTTGGTTCATGTTCTTTTATATTTTCTGCCGACATTGGATCGTTTGAGCTTTCATCCGCATCGACCATTTCTGCAGCTTCTTCCCTTAGGTTTTCTGCAGGTCCGGTAGTATGCGGGTCATCTTTAGCCGCACCTATGTTTCTTTGGTTTTTCTGTGCCTTGTCAAGGTTCTCGTTGTCGTCTGTTTTTTCATTCATTATAATTCAATATGCAACAAAGGATAAAAGAGTTAAATGGACAATGCCCACACAGGCAAATAGTTTCTATTTCTAGCTAACTTTTCCTAGAGCTTGAATTTTTACAACGAATTTATTGTTAGAGTTTGGACAAAAAAAAGGCTGAAGCATACGGTCCAGAAGCGTAATACCCAATAAAGATTACTGATAATGTGACAGGATTTGAATTATTGCAATATATGCATAGGAATACCATAGATCTAATATGCTCGATTATCTCCTATCTCACTGAAGAACATGATGATTACTCAATCCTAACCACAAGGTTGTAGTAGTTCAAGCTGGTATTTAGCATTACTGAAGCATAGTTAATAGATATTATAACCTTCAAACTTTCTTAATGCGTCAGTTTGTTCATTGTCGGTGACTACTATTTGCTTGTTCTGCTCTAAGAGATCTTTTCTTATCAACAAGAAGTTCTATTTCTTTGATGTCATCTAAGCTTTGAAACAATATCCTTCACGTATTAAATTATGACTCTGCCCCCATCAATAATAATAGTATTACCAGTAGAGAAGGAAAAATTTTCACCGGCAAGGGAAACAATACTTTTAGCAACTTCTTCAGGTTGGCCCAGTCTTTTCATTGTATTTTCATTTTTAGCCTTGACTAACTCACTTCTTGAAAGTGATCTAAGCATTGTATCTGTATAGACATCACCCAACGCAACCGAATACGACCTGATGCTATATTGTCCGTATTCTAAAGCTATATGCTTGGTCAAACTAATCAACCCTGCTTTTGCTATAGAGTAGGGAGAGCCGCAAATATGACCGGATATGCAGGGGTTGAAGCAATATTGATAATAACTCCAGTTCTTTTTTTCATCATGATCTTCAAAATTTCTCTGGTTACTTGAAAAGAACCAATCAAATCAACTTGAAGAATATTCATTAGTTCTACTTGTGAAATATCATGTATTTTTTTAAACCAAATTTCCCTTTTGAATGGAAAACCAGCATTATTTATTAGGATATCAACATGGCGAAAGTCTTTTGAAATGTTTTCAATAAATTGACTTATACTGTTCTTTTTGGAAAGATCTAATTGAAATCCATAACAATTTTTATCAATCAAATGAATGGCTTTTTTCAAATTAGATTTTTTCCTAGAAGTAATAATTACGGTGGCACCATTTCTGGCTAAGTCTCTTGCAATCGCTAATCCAAGTCCAATCGTTCCACCCGTTACGATTGCTATTTTTCCATCAACAGACAACAATTCTACATGTGTTATTTGGATATTTTAATTGATATCTATAAGCTAGTACGTGGCATATGTTAGTTATTACGCTTTCAATTAACTGTCGCAGATTATTGTCTAATTCGTTTTGTGGGAAGTAAATTGTTGCCCATTATTTATTATGTCAGACACTTTTAAAAAATTATTGTCAAACGCAATACCATAACGTATTTCACACTTGTAGTATCAAACAATCTTCAGTTCAGGTTATTTTTGCTGTGCTAACCATTTCCAATTTTAAATTTTCGATTAACTCCTCAAGTATTTCTATCAATTTCTTTCTTTGGGCGTTATCAGATGAGCTCCAGTTATTTCTTTCTGCGCGTTTATGCGCCAATTTATATTTAAGCCCTATCATAGAAGTAGTATAATTATTTGCATCAAGTTTTTTCACGCTTTGATTTGCAAGGATGTACCAATGGTACTCCGTTCCCACAGGAACACCTGAACCTTCTGGAGCATTTCCTGCCCTCCTTTTGGTAACATTATAGGTGAATTGCCATTTATCGGGGGTTAGCTTTTTTTCCTTCCATTCACCCTTGTCATAATACCATTTATGAGTTCTACCGACCTTCATTCCGTTGTATTTTTTTCCTTCGAATTCTTTAAATTGATTATAAGACTTGGAAATATCCTTTTTAACTCCGTTCTTCTTTTTTTGAATACTTTCTTGTCGCATAGCCTATCTGTTAAAAAAAATATTTAATGGTTATAGCGAGAAAAGTCTTGAACACAAGCAACCAATAATCCTGTTCTGTGACAAGTGTCTTCGGACAGCAAGCTGTCTTAACAAAGGATCTGGAAGAGCTATAAAATTTCGGAAGTACAGTACAGCTGCCCGATGCGCAATCAAGACCAGTTGTCCAGGTTTCGTGTATCAGACAATGATTCATTTTACATGCAGCTATCCAATGACAGAGCTACGATATTCGGAATGAAGCAATAAATCGACCGTCTGGTAAATCCAAATCTCTGGATACACTATATTTCGTGAATTTTTTTAAACCAAATTTTCCTGTCAAATGGAAAACCAAGTTTTCTTACTGAACTGCCCGTTTAGTTTAATGGTTAGATTAGTGTTCAAGTCAGAATTAGTCAATTTACTTAATCCGGTACTTCGTTTAGCAGCATTTCAATCTCTTCCTGAGTTGGTTCATCTTCACGTTCGAACTTGGGACTGACTAGTCCACTAGTTACATCTATCCACAGAGAGCTTCCGTCATATTTGGTAATATACTGCTTTGGAATATAATATATATGAATATTTGCTACACCCTCCCTAACCACGATGAATTCATTTCCTACTTTGTCTACATCACCAATATCTACATTATCCGCTGCCCTTACGTGCTTATGTATTACATCTTCCCAAGCTATTGTTAAAACATTTCCGGATTCTTTTCCCTTTAATTGCAGATCAGGTTCCTTAGCCATAAACGGTATCACTTCATGATAAGCTTCATATCCTTGTCCTGAACGTTCGGCTTCCTTAATCTCAGAAGGTAATGGTGGATCATCTCTCTCATATTTGTCTTTGAGCTCATCTTTTGTTTGTAGCACATACAGGTCTTCCTTATCAAACTCCTTTATGTGTAATTTTGGAATAAAATAGTGAGTACTGCCATGTTTTAGTTCTACATAATCAGGAGTAATATTTTGTATTTTTCCCAAGTCTTTTCCATCAATTGACTTGACTTTCTTATTTATCATTTTTTTCCCAGAAATTTTTACCTGTGTCATGAATAATAATGATGTGCGCAATATTGGATATAACGATTTTACGTCCATCAGAGATTATATCGTTATATCAAATGTTGACCATTATATTGCATGCCTGAAGAAAATATATCTGGACCTACTGTTTTATGGAGTGAAATTAAAGATAAGAAAGTAAAATCTAAGAATGGTAAAAAACTTGGACGGATTGAAAAGATTTCCCAAAATCACTTCAAAATAGAAAAAGGGGATTTGAGAAAAAAAAGATTTTGGGTACCCAAAAATTTAGCCGACGCTTATGATGGCAAATACTTATGGTTAAAAAGCGACGAGGAACAAATACATGATAAATTCTTATATGGAGAAGAACCTCCAGAAAATGATCAAAATGGATCACCAATAGATAGGGTTAGGTTAGTTAAAGAGAGAATGGTTGGTGTACCAACAGAACCAGCTGATTCATCAAAACCATATAAAAATATTCGTGATTTGAAATAATTTAGAATTAATCGGATTACAAATTTAATCTAGCGATTTATTGAAAATAATAAGATTAATTTTTCCTGAGATGAATTATTCATTATAAACAATAAGGTACAGCTGTTAGCTTGGCAGATAAAAAATGATACAAGAAAAAATTGGTGAGGCGATAGGACTACAAAAAGCAGTCTAGAGTGCGGTATAACAACTAGATTCTCTAGGTTTATTGAAACTTGAACATATTAATATCAAGAAACTTGAAAATGAAAGAGGAGACAGGCGAACAAGAACAGGAACAGGAAATGGAGGAATTGATCCAGGATTTGGCAGAAAGCGTTGGATTCGATCTGTCTACTATTGAAGCAAAGGTTTCGGTATAAGAATACAATATATCATAAATAGAAAAATAAAAAAAGTTTGACTAAATTTAATGGTATTCTATTAGTTGAAGTCTCTCAAGATATAGTTACTAATGGTTACTAATCTTCTTCCTTTTCTTCTATTTCTTGCTCTTCAATTGTATTGCCGAATTCGTCTTTCTTTTCAATTTTGGTTTCTTTTTTCTTTTCGTCTCCCATGTTATACTGTTGAACAACATAGGTTAAATAGTTGGCAGGTATACTTGTAAAAAGACCGTCTTTTTTACAAATTTCGATACTCAATAAAAAAAATAAAGTATAAATTATTTTGTATTGCTACTTTTTACATTGGAGACACGCAGTAGCATTGTCGGGAGTTTTTTTCCAAAAGTAAGAATGGCACTGGCACTTACAATTTCGATAGTGGCCGATCTGCTAGACTATACCGCGGCACCGTTGCTCGGCATGCCGATCATAGGAGACGTATTTGATTTAATTGTAATGAGTATGCTATACTCTATAACTAAAAGTAAGGTTTCATTAATAATGAATCTCGCTGAATTCGTACCTTTTCTTGGTGACTTTCTGCCAGTTTACACGGCTTCTACAATTATTTGGATATTAAGAGAATGGGGATATGATGCTCCATTTATAGCCAGGCGATTATTAAGATCACTTTCAAGTACTCAGAGCCATGTCTGAGCTGGCTTATTTGAGATAATGTAAATTTCCTGACCGTATTTAGACCTGAGCCAAAGTTGTAACCAATTCATACTTTAAAGAGCCGTGTTATTCAATGCAGGGGACTTGTGATCATTGCGGAGCAAATAACGTAAAAGTACAAGAAAAGAAAATAAATAACCAGGTTAAGCACGTTTGTAACGAATGTGTTTAAATTGGCGTAGCTATCATTTAACTTTTTTTTGCTTTTTTGTTTATTTATGTATGGAAATAATTATTGTGTGAAAACGCAGTTTAGATTATGAATTATTGTATTCATGACCTTTTGATTGTCGTCAGCGGTGAAATTAAATCTAGTTTAAGTAAATTAATAAAGTGAAAAATGATCTATCTATGTGATTGCAAATGATGGCTAATGCAACAATTAAACTCCCACTGCATGGCGGCCATGCTCCTTCTTATCTTATCGACAGGATGATCAAACTTTCAGGTGCAATTGTGAAAGTAATTGTAAATGAATACGGTGAACATGAGTTTTTAAAAAGGTTATCTGATCCCTTGTGGTTTCAGGCTTTTGGTTGCGTACTAGGTTTTGATTGGCACTCCTCAGGAAACACAACTGTAGTAACGGGCGTTTTAAAACAAACGTTAACAGTTGAAGAACATGGTATTTGCATAGCAGGAGGGAAGGGCAAGAAATCTACCCAAACTAAAAATGAAATCCCAGCATTGGCTGAAAAATATTACAATCTATCTTCTAACAAAATTGATAGTTTACTATATGCAAGTAGGATGGCTGCAAAAGTCGATAATGCGGCAGTACAAGACGGTTACACATTATACCACCATGTCATCCTTTTTGACAAAAATGGTGGTTGGTCTATAGTTCAACAAGGCATGAACGCTAAAGACTTGACTGCAAGAAGATATCACTGGATATCAGATTTTGTGAAAAGCTTTACTTGCGAACCTCATGCAGGGATAATAAGCAATTACAAGAATTTGAGCAGCTTGAACATGTCTTCAATTAATTCAAAAGAAAATCAAAAAGTTTCTGTAGAATTAGCAACCGGGAGCACTGAGAACTTGAAATCTTCTGTGAACAAGCTTATACTAAAGAAAGATTATTCGCGGGGAATGAATAGTAAATTAGATAAATGGATGCCGAAAAGTTATTCAAGTCATACTTCTAGTATCTTTTTTGAAGATTACCATACTGATGAACACTACGAAATGCCACGTAGATTGGACTGGAATTTATTCAGAAAAATTTATGATATACAACCTAAGAACTATGAACAACTAATTTCTATACCCGGTTTCGGCCCCGCAGCAGTTAGAGCTTTATCCTTAATCGGCGAGATAATTTTTGGAACGAAAGCTTCATGGCAAGATCCTGTGAAATATAATTTTGCTCATGGTGGTAAGGATGGCGTACCCTATCCAGTGGCTCGAAATACCTATGATAAATCAATTAGTTATCTGTCGGACGCTATCGAAGGAGCCGAAATACAAAGACAAGAAAGAATTCAGGCTTTAAAGAAGCTCGCAGCCTTCTCCAAAAGATTGTTCGCTGATTGAGGAAAATGAGTAGTATATCGAAACTCCCTCTATACGAGAGATTTTTTCATGATATAGTTGAACTTCCTGAAGGTTTTGAAGCAACAAGAATGATTCACTGACAAGAAGAATCTTTTTCTAGTGAAGAAGCTCGATACTAATTATTAGAATTATTGATTTTCTTTATATCTAAAGTAAGTCTTACTAGTCTTCCGAGTCGTCCTCGCTGTCATATGCCTCTTTGTTTCGGTTCTCTGCAGGACTGTTTGAATCACTATCCACAGTGGTTTTCTTTTCTTTGATGTCGTACTCAGTATGCTCAAAGTCTTCACTCATAGCTAGACTAGTACAAAATAGTATTTCAGGATTCAAATTTTGACTCCTCCAGAAATAAACAAAGTATAAATTATTTTGTAATGCCACCTTTTACATCGAAGCGAATAGGGATTGGCGGCGGAAGTATTTTTCCAAAAGTAAAGGCATAGAGGTAATATTTGCAATTAAGTAAATTCAGATTCATGTCTGTAATGCGTTTATACTTTAGTGTTTCATCGTACCATGAAAAGCTATCGTGTCGAGAATCTTGCTTTGATTGTGACTACACAATAGAAGGGATACCGATAAAGAGATATTCAGAAATGCAGAAAAACATGTTTTTAATAGACACGGAATGAAAAAGGAGGAATTTACACCGCACTTTAATGAAAAGCTAAGGTCACTGGTTAAAGATACCTAATTTCCCAATAAATCAATAATCTTGATAAATAAGCAGTCAGAAAAAATGAAAGTCTGGCAACAAAAGAATCATGATAGAGTAATCGATTGTGAGCCGAACATACATAGCTAACGAATGAAGGGTTAGCACTTCCGAGTAGTTTTTGGTATTGTAAACCGGTAACGCATTCCAATATTCCCATCCGTAATTTGTGGACTTTATGTTATTTAAGTAATGATGTACATGTGTTATTAGAATGGTCGATAAGGAAATGATTCAAGAAAAAATAGGCGAGGCAATGGGATTAGAAAGAGCGGCTCAAAAAGCCGTTCAATCACTGGATTCACGCGGACTATTGAAACCGGAATATACTACGAAGCTTTCTAAGATGAAGGAAGAGGCAGGCAAACAAGAAGAAGAAATGGAATCAATTGTGCAAGAATTAACAAATACTGATGGATTTGATTCCTCTACAATTGAAGAGAAAGCGACTGAGACCGCAGAGAAGGCCTCACAAATAATGCAGACTTATTTAGGAGAGAATCCTGATACACAAGAGGCCCTAGAGTTTTTGTGTCTGGCGGAAGGAGGGGAAGTTACTCATTATGAGGTTCTCAGCTCAGTTGCAAAGCAAGTAAAGAACAGAAAGTTTGGTACTACTGTTAGGTCAATTCTAAAGGAGGAAAAAAGACATTTGGATTTGTGCACGAAGTTAGCAAAGAGAAATGCTTCATCTGAATAACCTTTCTTTTTTTATTATAACTGTCATCAAAGACAGCTACCAATTAAGGGATATAGTGTGCTTTGAATTATACGTGTAATTACTTATATAGACGTAAGATCTGAGGGTTCTTTTCGCATGTATTATTAGATATTCACAAAAAATTTATTTCTGTGTTAATTTTTTTTCTTAGATTAAAAAATATAGTCTAATTGATTTCTTTGCTGTATGTCATTTAGGGATATCGTGTACATAAGAGAATTTGATAAGTTTGACAGTATGGGAAATACCATCTGTAGGAATACTGGATGTCAAAATTTAATTAAATATCCATTTAGGAAGTATTGTTCAAAAGAATGTAATAAACAGTTTGAGAAATGGTATTACCACAATTTTTACTGGGACAGGGTGCGTTCTGATATATTTAAACGAGATAATTTCACATGTCAAATATGTAGAAAAAAATATCCTTATACATTCAGAAGAAAGTTTGCACGATCTCGTGGACTGGAATGTGATCACATAGTTCCAAGGTCGCTATATAAAAAATTGGGATACAGATTTGATTCACTTGAAAATAAGGTTAAAACAATAACCGAATTCCTTCATAATCATGATAATTTGAGAACTCTTTGTAATGAGTGTCATAAAAGGGTAACAAAACAATACTTATGTGGTAAAGTGAATGTGAATTTAACAAATTATAAAAGTTATAATAATCTCGAAGTTATTCTAAGAAAAAAAATTTAGTCGTCTTCTACTTTTTCTTTTATCTTTTTCTTTTCAATTACGTTGCGAAATTCAACTTTTTTCTTCATAGATCTCTTCCTTTTTTCGTCGGCCATGTCGTCCCTTAATTGTACAATATTACTTAAATCAGTTAGCACTCGGAAATTGATCGATAACGATGTCACATCACATTTATTTATATTTTTATGTCCTTAGACTATTATGGTATTAAACACACTCATTTATATCGCGTTGGTCATAATCGTGATTATCGTAATTGTGGTCCTACTCAGATTCCTATTTAATGTACTATTCATTATGCCGGTAGCGTTGGAACATGATCTAATAAAAAACGCTGCCTCTATTTATTTACCTACCTGATTTCTAATAATAAGGTAGCGAATCGAATTTAATAGTAACAATAATTGGAACAGTAAATATTTCTATTTCTCACAAGAATTCTAGTTCTTTTGAATTACGTGCAAACATGTGATTCATCCTATTAGAGTCGAATTTACAAATTCACTAATGGATGACAAGTTACTAAAATAGCGATTGTAGCATTTTTCATAAATGATGAAAATGAATTAAACTTTAAGTCCTGATTGGAAAAAGCAGAGCTTTAAAATCACACCATACATAATATACAACTGATTTAAATCATAATGAGTATGTTATATCATGGAATCTGAGCTGATATGTGAGCGCTGCCGGAGAAGGACTCATTCGCTAAATCAGTTCCTAGGCAAAAAGGTATGTACCGAGTGCTATCATGAGATAATCAATGCCATCCAAATTCCTGCAACTCGTATTTAAGGGAAAAAGCAATGGAGTTAATATCTGAAAAGAGCTCGATATACGCCTATTTTTTTAGTATTATTTTACCAGGACTTGGACAAATTTATCTTAATCACAAGAAACGTGGATTTACAATTCTATTAGGGGCCTTAATATTGTCTTTAGCTCTATCATTTGCGTTTGCATTTCCATTAAACTGGATAATCATGGCTACGTATTGGATATGGCAAGTGTTTGACGCATTGTTCCTGTACAAATCTGTCAACAAGGGAACTAAAACATCTAATGATAAACAAAATTCAGAATTCAACAACCTTTAAACCCATTATTGAGTAAAAATGTCTAATGAAGCTTTTGACAGGTTTCTCCTGAAACTTTTCGAAAAGACTGCAGATAAAGGAGAGATTAGTTATTTCGACAAGTACGAAATTGGAAAAGAAATAGGTCTATTAGATAAATCTGAAATAGATCGCATTGTTAAAATTTTACATGGCGATGGGTTTGTATCAAATAATGAGGCTACAGATTCAAAAATTCGAATTACCGATGAGGGTAGAAAAAGACTGGAAAACAATCAACTTTAATTAATTATTTTATTTGCGAAAAATTCCTTCCATAATAATATCCTTCAAGGGCTTGCGGTCACTGAGTTTTTCCTTATCTTGAAGCTCGGCTGGAAGATTTTCTTTTGGTCCCTTCTTTCCAATTGCAATCATTGCCATTACTTCAAAATCGACAGGAATTCCTAAATCTACTCTTGCCTTTTCATAATCAAAACCTTGCATTCCATGTGCAACAATACCTCTGGAGTGGGCTTCTAATGCAAGATTTTCCCAGGCCGATCCAGCATCAAATTGATGTGTCCTTGCAGGTTTTTCATTGAATTCAAAGTTTTTTCTAGATATTACCACTATTAGTAACGCAGCATTTTTTGCCCAAAGCTTATTTGTGTCAACCAATAAATTAAACATTCGATCCCAGTGTCCTGTATCTCTTTTAGCGTAAATAAACCTCCAAGGTTGATTGTTAAAAGATGAGGGAGCCCATCTAGCAGCTTCAAAAAGTGACATAATGTCCTGCTCATCAAGCTCTTCTCCAGTCATAGACCTAGCCGACCATCTATTAAGAATGAGCGAATTAATTGGATATCCTGGTTTCCTTATTCTCTGATTTTCTGATCCCTCCATTTGATCTATATAATCACCAAAGTATTAGGATTTTCTCTTCAACACTCAGTTTAGATAACATATATGTCTCAATATTAAAGTGTCCATCATCATTTATTAGAGATGAATATCTAATTTTACAGCCCCATTTTAATGGCGTAAACTTTACTGCGAATTCATGATCTCATTCAATGTCATTGTTCAATTTTATAAATAATAGAGAATCATAACTAAAGACATTGCGAGAATCTATATTGAAGCTACAAGGCTTCCTAGACCGCGGTTGTAAGATAGAAAAAGTATATCCAAGTGTCCTTGGTTCAGATGCAGAGATTAGCATAGTGACAGTTGAGGTAAGATGCTCTGACGGGCAGATTCATAAAATCAGGGCTTATAGGGAGGAAGCTAGCGATTTAAGGGAATTTATACGTACAAAAATTTCAGATACTAGGTAATTAATATCCAGCAAAATATCAAACAGGACTTTTGCTTGCATCTCATACGTTTTTATATTTAAAAAACGAATTATTAAGGGAAATGCCAAAAGGTCAATTAATATCACGCCTTGATTTCTTAAAATTGGTCGGAACTGCTGGGGCAGCGTTTATGTTATTGCCATTGGTACCATTTGGGAAGGTATTCGGAACTGGCGTTCCCATAACTAGTAAACCCGTAACAAGGCGAGTTAACATGGTAGGACCTGATGGTGTGGTTTTTTTATATCCTACTAAACCAAAAGGTTTCGTTTGGTACATGAATCATGAACAGCCGTTTGATTCGCATTTTGAAATAGGGGGCGGTTCTACATATCGTAAATTAGTAAGAAATAAAGACGGTTCATGGACAACCGACGACAACAAGACAGTCAAGTTTAACTTGAATGTTGATCCTAATTATAAAGACGCGATAGGTGGTTGCAAGATGAGTTTTAAGGATTCTATCGCTCGTGGCTACACATATGATAAAAGCGACCTTGATAACGTTGAGCTGACAGGTTTCTTTAATGTCCGTAACCCTACAGAACATGATGGTATCTACCTTAGAGGTCCGTGTAATCATCACGATAAAAGTAACCATCTCTGTTGTGAGGAATTTAGCTACGATTGCGAAACAGACTGCAATAGTTTACACGAGCCTTCCAAGGTAAAACACACAAAGCAAAGTCCAAATAAGTATTATGACGATCCAGCAGGAGTTAAAACGATAATTCCTCATGTTGTTTTAGCAGATCATGGTTGGTTTGGTATCAAGTATGTCCACATGATTCTATCTCATGATATCAATGACCCAAAAGTCAAGTTGGAGCACTGGATGAATTTCAATGGTGATGGCAAGACTTGGATAAAGGTAAATGAGGTTATTGACACGAGATCCTATAAGTGGGGACCAAAGGCCATATGTGAAGGACAAGATTATGAGGTTGGAGCCTGGGGAGCACCTCGTATGGTTTACAAATGGTATCGTGGAGATGTTGATTTCAAATGGTTTTCATGCAGGCAAATTGAACCTAATTTATTAAAGCTAATTTAGTCTGTACTTAATTCTGACAGGTTTACAGTACTTACGAAACTAAATAAATCTGGCTAAGAACAATTTATTGTAAAGATGCACGAACACAAGTTAACTTCATCACACTTTTTTATGAACTATTCTTTTTTGCTTACATTATGTTCTATCCAGTTAGCCTCATGCTCCCTTTTTTTAATATACGTCTCCCATACTTCGGTATTGCAGGTAGCTATAGCACAACAACAATCTTCCTTGGAATCATCCCAAGCCATGATAAAAGGACTTCTTTCTGAAGCCAACCATACGTTAGATAGCGGTAATTCCAACAAAACTGTAGAGAACCTATTAATGGTTCAGCGGTTGGTAGCGCAAACTAATGATAATTCTACCTCAATTCAGGACTCTATGTTACTTATACGTGAAACTGTAGGTGCTATACTAAGTGGGAGATCGGATATAGCAAAAGCAAATTTAAATTTGATAAATAAACAATTAATTAAACAAGCACCAAATAACGAGACATCCAAGACTATCACTGGTTCTTTGGAAAAAGCCATACCTTCAATACCTTCTAATGAATCAAAGGTACCAAGTAACGAGACATCCAAAGCCATACCTTCAATACCTTCTAATGAATCAAAGGTACCAAGTAACGAGACATCCAAGACTATCACTGGTCCTTTGGAAAAAGCCATACCTTCAATACCTTCTAATGAATCAAAGGTACCAAGTAACGAGACATCCAAGACAATCACTGGTCCTTTGGAAAAAGCCATACCTTCAATACCTTCTAATGAATCAAAGGTACCAAGTAACGAGACATCCAAGACAATCACTGGTCCTTTGGAAAAAGCCATACCTCCTATACCTTCTAATGAATCAAAGGTACCAAGTAACGAGACATCCAAGACAATCGATAATGGGACTACAATGGGTTTCCAGACTTATCAGAACAATATTTTTGGGATAAATATCCGGTATCCGGACGGCTGGTCTGTAAGGAGTTATCCCTACAATAATGGAAGCAACAATACTGTTGTAGGATTCTACTCGCCGTCTAAAACTGCCTCCCAGCTTGGCAATATTTCAGGTGTGTCAGGTCACTTTGTACCATACTTGGATATTTTTGCATTCGATTCTAAGAATATGTCACTAGATAAAATAATCAATGGACGCATAAATAGAATTCAAAATACAAGTGATTTTGTACTGGATTCAAAACCGTTTACTCTCAAAGGAAACCGTTCGGCGCATATGTTGGTTTACTCTACTATTACAGGGGCAGATGAATTTTTCAAGAAAATGCAAGTGTACACAATCTTTGGTAATAAAGTATATTTAATTACCTTTACAGCGCAAGAAGCTTTGTTCTCCAATTACTTGCCAACCGTTCGGAAAATGATCGATTCATTTGAAATAGATTTATAGGATGATAACAAGTCTTATGAAATATTAATATCTCTTGAAAAGTCAATTCCTTCGTTATTGATTATTTTGCAGTTTCCTGCCACTGTATCTCCGTTATCTGGATTATAATCTAAAACTATGCTATTCCCGGTGCAATCATATTCATTGCTTCCGGTTCCACCATCCATTATAGTCGTTCCAGCTCCTGCAATAAGTTGATCGTTATCCTGGCCTCCGGCAAGCAAGTTATTTCCAAGTGCCCCGAAAAGTACATCATCCCCAGGCCCGCCATCAATTAAATTTGAACCATCTCCAGGGATGATGATATCATCATTGCGTTCACCATATAATCTGTTGGAACCCAAACCACCATAAATTATATCGTTACCCATTCCTGCCCATACTCGATCGTTTCCTTTAAGTGTGTATATGATTTCATCGTTACTATCACCCTTTATGTTATCGTCACAATCGGTTCCAATTATCAAATGTCCTTTCCTCATTATACCTGAAGTACCTCCTGTCAATGCGCCAGCAAAACACCCAGCATCTGAGAACCTGTCAAGAGGGTTTGAATTGAAAAGATAATTCAATTTGTCATCTATATTAGCAATAATATCCTCAAGGACACCCAAATCTACTTGCAGGAATTGTGCGTTTGCCTCTTGTTCCTCGAGCATTAATAACATTGAAATAGTGAGACTAATACTGAGAAGATTTACAAGGATCCTAGACACTAGCGAACAAAATTTTTTGTATCTTATTAATATTTCGGTTTAAACTGTTCAAGATCGTACTAATCAGTTTTGACCAGTTTAGATTATTCACTAAAAGAGCTGATTGGTGGCTCATTTACTGAAAGATATAAGAAAAAATTTAGCTGAGTTTGAAGTTGAAGTTCAGGCCGTTTATACAATGGTATGTGGAGCACACTAGATTTCTCAACTATTTCTGCCTTTGATGGAATTATAATAGTGTGGAGGAATACTTTCAATATTAGTATACCGAGGTATGGGAGTGACAATCACGGTTATGAGGTCAGCAAGCGGATCTGCACAAGAATTACTTGCCATTCCCAATAACTCACTCCTAGTAATTAGTCTTAGAGTAACAGTACGAAGTTTCTTCCAGTTACCACCACAATGTTACCAATACTAATTGAATTAGTTTCTGAAGACTATAAACAATACAAAGGTCGTATTACTATCTGAAGATAGCTTAGAAATTGGTGGAATGCAACTTGAAGAATGATAAAAGTGCTTCTCCTGTTGACTAAACCAAATCTATTATTACTATAATACTGGGATAGAAATACTGGATGAAAACGATATGTATCTTATTCAAATGATAAGAGAATCTAAATCAATATTTCAAAATAAGCTACTAATGTATTAACATTGAAAGACTATATATAGTGGTTTCCGTATAAAAGAATGAAATTATAAATGGAAAAATCAGCAGGATGGTTTAGATTCGTAGAAATTGGGCTTGGTATACTTATCGTCATATTATCAATTTACGCACTTGCATTTCCGGCAGCTACGTTTGTGTCTATAGTATTTATACTTGCCATAATCTTATTCATTCTAGGAATTGAGAAGATTATTGCTGGCATTTTCTTCCATATCAGGGGAAGAGGTGCAAGCATAGGCCTTGGTATATTGATCATCATATTTGCCGGTCTTGCGATCGCATATCCAGTAGGAACTGCATGGATCATAACAATCTTTATTGGCATTGCACTTCTGTTTGGTGGTTCTGCTAGCATAGTTGAGGGGTTCTCAGGAAAGGAATCTGGTTGGAAAAGAGCTTTCCTTATTGGAGTAGGTGCATTGTTAATAATCATTGGAATCATAACGCTTGTCTCACCTGTCTTTGGTGCAGCATTTGCAGGATTTATTGTAGCAATAGGACTTTTGATAGCAGGATTTGAGATGATCGCAGCTGGTGCAACAGGCAGAAAACTGAACTTACCGTCAAAAGATGACGTAGATAGCCTCACCGGTAAAAAGTAAGAGGCTAACCAAATTTATCTTAAATTTTTATTTTATTTTATTTTAAGTCTGACTTAGGTTTGTACCATAAATCACGTTAGCGACGCGTGTACGTATAAAGGTATAGTATCAATAGAAAATTATTTTTTCTGTTCACATGGAATCTAGATTATTTCATTTGATTAATAAGATCTAAACATTTTGCCTGTTTCTCTTCGATGTCTGAAAATCTACCCATTAATTCATTTTTGAGTTGATTTAGTTGCTGTTGTCTCTGTTCTATTTCTACTTTATCATATCTTCGTTTGTAGACAGTGTTAGTAATAACAAAAAACAGTACTGATACCATTGAAATGCCAAAAAACATGTAAAATATTGCTACGATTCGTCCTAAGTTACTAACCGGTACTATATCACCATATCCTACAGTAGTGACTGTGGAAACACACCACCATAATGCGTCAAGATAGGTTTTCATTTGTGTATTAGGAACCTTCGATTCTATATTGTACTCTACAATCGTTCCCACCAATATGACCAATCCTGCTGTAATGATTAAATGAATAATTTTATTCATAACACATAATGGCTAATCATACTTTTTAAGTTAACTGTGTTAAACCCATAAAAGCACTAATATCATAACGAGTTCGGATAGTATAATGAAGGAGTTGTTTGTTTCAAACTAAGGTTAAGTACGATACTCAAGTATAGAACTTTAGTTGATTATACAGCGCGGGGCAATCACAAAATGTATTCTGTAAGATCCAATATCTACAGAAATACTACACTCATATTGGCATATCAAAAATGCCTCGTATAAGTTTCTTGTAGGTTTCCAAGATAATAACAAAAGCTGATAATTTAGATATTGACTTTACCTTTTTTTTTATTTTTGGGTAGAATGGCAACCACGACCCGAAGACGTTGTGACAGTCCCAATTGAATGTCGGTCATTCTTCACAAGTTCGGCTCTGTCATCTCACCTTGTGTAGGAAAATTGGAACAGAAGATGTACTCGACAACTTCAGGAGTAAGATAGCTGATATTTCCGCTTAGATTTAGCCTGATCAAAGCCATATCCTTAATATTGCCTACCAACTATTCGAGTAGCTGTGAAGTTCCTCAATCTTCAAAAGAGTAAAATGGTTAACATGGCAGAGGCTATTCTTACCATAGCGTCTATAATAGTAGTATTTGCTACGTACTTATACCCACTTTCTGAAAATCAGCTATGGACTCTTTACATTTTTGATCTGTTTGTCACTGCAATATTAGCAGTTGATTTCTATTCTAGGATAAAGGAATCAGACAACAGATGGAAGTACGTTATTGCTCATTGGTACGAATTTCCTGCCCTGATACCTCTTATAGTCTTTGGATACGCTGACATGTCCCCAGTAATTCAACAGACAATTCGGACAACAAGGTTTATTGCACTATTCAGGCTCATCAGGTTGTATAATCTGGCACTAATGATGAAAGGTAGTGAGATTGTATTACTTGGTTCCCTAGCTGTAGTAACTATAATATTTGGAGGTTTTGGGTTCTATATTTCAGAGGTACAGTCTTCAGACCGCCACGCAAACGTAAAAAATTTGAATGATGCTATATGGTTGGCTCTGGAAACAATG
>Ga0222622_10000103_pt1 | contig 29266 bp, 30 predicted proteins | sample PLM2_5_b1metaG_FD_177335 | JGI IMG/M metagenome (GOLD analysis project Ga0222622, IMG submission 177335) | Groundwater sediment microbial communities from an aquifer in East River, Colorado, USA - PLM2_5_b1 | ecosystem: Environmental > Terrestrial > Soil > Riparian zone | place: USA: East...
GAGCCGAGTCGTCGACACCACCACCACGCGACGCGATCATGCTCTCGCTGGCTTCAGCGCCGCCATCGATGCCGACGTCGACATGGTGATGATGTCGTCGGCGTTCTACAGCAAGATCGACGCAGAACACCGAGCCGCGTTCTCGGCCATGATCATTGATGAGATGCTGCGCAAGAATCTCCGATTCTCGGGGGTTGTCATCTCCGATGATCTAGCGGCCGTCGCCATGCGTAATCTCACTCCGGAGGAACGCGCACGCCGGTTCATTCGGGCAGGAGGCGACCTGCTGATTGTCGGCGATGCGAGCCTTGCGACCACGATGGCCGACGCGATCAAGGACAAGGCATCGGATGACCCAGCTTTCGCAAAGCGGGTCACGGAAAGCGCCACGCGCGTGGTGGCCATGAAAGAGCGCCGCGGCCTCGCGCGCTGCTAAGCCCCAAGGCGGCGAGGGAGCAGCCCCAAAGATGGGTTGCGAGCGTCGGGAAATCGCGCGCCGCCGCACGGAGGAGGAGCGAGCAGAGGCGCTTTTCCTCTGCGAGTGACGACGACGGCGGCGGATTCACCGCGCGATTGCGCGAGCAGCCCCAAAAAAGGGGTCAGCCGTCGACCTGCAGTTGCTCCAGGGCGTCTCGGGCCGGCTGCACGAGTTCGGGTGTGGTATCCGGAATCGATGCGTAGTACAGACCCGAGCGGTTGCCGGCCGACACAATCGCCACGATGAGCAGCTCGCCCTTGGTCTTCAGTCCAGCGATGTCGAAGGTGAGGTGGGACTCGACGAGCCAGCCTTCGTGGCCGTCGATCGTCGCCTTCTCGTTCACCTTGACGTTGCTCTTCACAGGATTGTTCCCGTAGAACGCGCCGAGAATGCACTTCACGACGATCTGCGAGCCTTGCTCCGGGGTGAAGAAGCCATCGCCGGCCTGCAGTTCACCTACGAGGACTGATGCGACCCAGTCGGATCCTTTGCCGTCATAGTTGTCTTCCACCCCCACGAGCTGGCTCTGCACGTCACTCCCGAATGGCACCCGGTTGTCACCTTGCGGCGCACCCCAGGGCGAGCCGAGCTGAGGGTAGGACACCGGTCCGCCGTGCACCCGCCCATCGGCCGGATCGGTTCCAGGATCAGGACTCGCGGTGATCTGCGGCGGGCAGGCGTCCTGCGACGGTTGCCCGACCGGCCCGCCAGCAGTCCCAGTGTCGACGCCGCCGGTCACGGCACGGATGGCAATAACGGCCACGATGATGATGCCGATCACCAATGCGGCCCCAGCGATCCACCAGCCGATCGGCGACTTCTTCTTCTGTAGCTCCTGATAGTTCGCGTATGCGCTGCCGTAGTCCTGGCCATACGGCGACTGGCCGTACGCGGGCTGTCCACCTTGTCCGTAGGGCTGGCTCTCCTGCCCGTAGGGCTGGCCGCCCTGCTGCGGCATCCCGCCACCAACGAGACCTTGCGATGGTGGCGGCGCACTCGGATTAGGCGAGGTTGCTGCTGACCAGGCCTTGCCGTCCCAGTACCGGAAGAGACCTTGTCCGCCGCCCGGATCGGGATACCACCCAGGGTTCGCGCTCACGGGCCGAGTCTATGTTGGCGAATGAGGGAGGCCGGGTGGACAAAGCTAGTCGTTATCAGACACATAGAGTCCGCCTCGCTTCAACCAGCTGTCCTCAGCCAAACCTTCCGGTGATGTAGTCCTCGGTCGCCTTCTGGTCCGGGTTGGAGAAGATCTTCTCGGTCGAACCAATTTCGATGAGCTTGCCCGGCTTCCCCTGGGCCGCCAGGTTGAAGAACGCGGTCTGGTCGCTGACCCGAGCAGCCTGCTGCATGTTGTGCGTGACGATCACCACCGTGTACTGCTCCTTGAGCTCACCGATCAGATCCTCAATGGCAAGCGTGGAGATCGGGTCGAGCGCCGAGCATGGCTCGTCCATTAGCAGCACCTGGGGCTCGACGGCGATGGCGCGAGCAATGCAGAGTCGCTGTTGCTGGCCGCCGGACAGGCTAATGCCGGCCTTGCCGAGCCGGTCCTTGACCTCGTTCCACAGGTTCGCCGCGATCAGTGAGCGTTCCACGGCGTCGGTCAAGATCTTTTTGTTCTTCACGCCGTTCAGCCGCAGGCCGGAGGCAACGTTGTCGAAGATCGACATTGATGGAAACGGGTTGGGCCGCTGGAACACCATGCCGACAACCCGGCGCACCGCGACTGGGTCGACTCCCTGGCCGTATAGTTCGGTGCCGTCCAGCTGCACACTGCCCTTGACGTGCGCGCCTGGGATCACTTCATGCATCCGGTTCAGGGTGCGCAGCAGGGTGGACTTCCCGCAGCCCGAGGGACCAATGAGCGCCGTTACCGTACGCGGCTCCACCGTCATGGAGACATCTTCAACAGCGTGAAAGCCGCCGTAATAGATGTCCAGACTCTTGACATCGATTCGCCTAGCCATGGCTCATTTCTCCTTCAGTTTGCTTGCCCGGGCGATGCCACGGGCAAGCAAGTTGAGCAACATCACGATGATGATCAAAGTCAGGGCGGCGGCCCACACCCGCTCGTAGCCAGGCATCTGCGGCGGCTGGTCACGGCCGGCGTTGATCATGGTGGGCAGCGCACCCATGGTGTCGCTGGTCGGTGAGAAGTTGATGCCCACCGCGTACGAGACAAGGATCAGGAGCGGCGCGGTCTCGCCCATCACCCGCGCCAGACCGAGCATGACACCGGTCATGATGCCACCGAAGGCGGTGGGAATGACGATCCTGAGGATGGTCTTCCACTTCGGCACACCGAGGGCGTACGAGGCCTCGCGCAATTCCTGCGGCACCAGTTTGAGCATCTCCTCAGTGGATCTGAGCACCACGGGCAGCATCAGCAGCACCAGAGCACAGGACACGGCGATGGCGGAGCGACCGAACCCGAAAATCGTGATGAACAGCGCATAAATGAACAGCGCGGCGACGATGGAGGGGATGCCGCTGAGGATGTCCACCATGAAGCTGACAGCCCGGGCCACCTTGGTGCCCTTGGCGTACTCAATCAGCAAGATCGCGCCCATAATGCCCAGCGGGACAGCGATCGCCGCGCAGATCAGAGCCATTTCTACCGTGCCGACGATGGCATGGTAAGCGCCACCGCCGTCGCGACGCGGGGTTATGCCCCGCTGGCTTTGCAGCCACCAGTTTGAGCTGAGGATGAGCTGGAGACCCTTGGTGATGACGGTGTAGAGCACCCAGACCAGCGGGATGACCGCGAGCAGTGTGGCGATACTCACGTATACCGTGGCCAAGCCGTTCTTGACCGTACGGACACCGCTCGGGCGTCGGAAGGACAGCTGGGCGTCGGTGGTCGTCGTAGTCATGACTTCACCCCCCGGTCGGCGATCACCCGGGCCATCGCGTTCACCACGAAGGTGACGACGAAGAGCACCAGGCCCGCCGCAATGTAGGCACCGGTCTTGGACGGGCTGTCGAACTCGGCCGCGTTGTTCGCGATCTTGCTGGCAAAGGTCTCACCGCCGGCGAAGATCGAGGGGCTGAACGGCCCGCCAGCAGCCGGCGTCGTCAGGATGATCATGACTGCGATGGTCTCACCGAGCGCACGCCCAAGCCCGAGCATGGACGCGCTGATGACACCAGACCGTCCATACGGAAGCACCGCAGTGCGGATGACCTCCCAGCGGGTCGCGCCGAGCGCAAGCGCGGCCTCCATCTGGTCGCGAGGGGTCTGCGCGAACACATCGCGCGAGATCGCCGTCACGATCGGCAAGATCATGATGGCCAGCACCACGGAGGCGACGAACACCGATCCCTTGGGATCGACGTTCCTGCTGAAAAGCGGGATCCAGCCGATCTTGCTAATGAGCCACTCGGCCGCCGGAGCAAGAAACGGCCCCAGGACGGTCAGTCCCCAGAGGCCGAAGATGATCGACGGTACTGCAGCGAGCAGATCAACCACAAAGGAGACCGGGCCCGAGGCTCGCTTGTGCAGGTACTGGGTCAAGCAGAGCGCCACGCCAACGGCGATCGGAACCGCGATCGCCATAGCCAGGACCGAGGACAAGACGGTGGTCCAGAACAGCCCGGCAATCCCAAAGCGCAGTTCGTTGCCGGCGACGGTCCAGTTACGCGACGTGAGGAAGTTGTCGTGGTTCGCCTGAAGGCTGGGCAGCGCGAGAGCCAGCAGGAAGATGCCCACGAACAGTACAAGCAAGACGATGGCCAGGCCGGAGGTGGTGGCCAAGCTGCGGAATACCCGATCGCCGGTCTTACTGATCTTGGCCAGCTTGACGCCCCGTGGCGCCCGCTCTGCGTGGTCGATGGTCTCCGGCGCAGGCGCGTGGTGAGCCACGACCCTGGGGACGGGGGAGTGCAAGCTCACCGCACTATGGTCCACTACGGGCGACAGGCTCGGATCCTCCGCGGCATCGGGTTCGGGCTCGACCCTCTCGGTGGCATCCGTATCAGTCACTGACATGAGTCTTCCTGCTCGATACCTAGATGGGGCGGCGGGTCACCGCGGAACTCTTGCCCGCGATGACCCGCCCCTCGGGGGAGGGTTATTACTGGATCGCCGCGACCGCCGTCTTGACTTTCGACTGCAACTCGCTCGGAAGTGGCGCGTACCCGAGGTCCGGGAGCTTCTTCTGCGAGTCGGTCGAGGAGAAGTAGGTCAAGAAGTCCTTGACGATCGCCGTCTTGTCAGCCGCCAGGCCCTTGCTGCAGACGATTTCGTACGTCACCAGCAGCGCGGGGTAGGCGCCGGACTTGGTTCCGGAGTACTTCAGGTCGAGACTCAGGTCATTGCCGCTGCCCTTGACTTTCGCTTCGGCCACGGCCTTGGCAACAGCGTCACCCGTCAGCTCTACAGGGCCATTGCCGCTGTCCAGTTGGGCCATGCTCAGGTTGTAGTCCTTGGCGTAGCTCCACTCGATGTAGGTGATGGAGTTCTTCGTGCTCGCAGTGGCCTCCGCGACGCCGGAAGACTTGTTCTTGCCCTCGCCAGTGCCAGTCCAGGCCTTGGCCGGCTCATCCTTCCAGGCGCCGTTGCCGGCCTTGGAGAGGAACTTCGTGGTGTTCTCCGTCGTGCCAGACTCGTCGGAGCGGAAGAACACCGTGATGTTCGTGCTGGGCAGCTTTGCTCCTGAGTTGAGCTTGGCGATCTTCGGGTCGTTCCAAGTTTTGATGGTGCCGTTGAAGATCTCGGCGAGCACCTCGGCATTCAGGATCAGCTTGTCGACGCCGTCGACGTTGTATGCGAAGGCAACCGGGCCGACCACCATAGGCAGATTCCAGGCGGGGTTGTTCTGGCAGCGTTCCTTGGCTTTGTCAGCTTCGATGACGCCGTCCTTCTCCTCAGTCTTGAGTGCTGAGTCGGAGCCGGCGAGGTCGACTAGGCCGTTGTAGAACGACTTGATGCCGGCACCTGAGCCGGTCGGGTTGTACTCGATCGTGGCCTTGTCGCCACATTCGGCGTTGTAGTCGGTGATGACTTCATTGATGGCGTTGGCCTGGGCGCTGGAGCCCTCAGCGGAGAGCTTGCCTGCCGGGCAGGCGAGGCCTGACGCGTTGGCGCTGCTGCCGGCTTCTGATGCGGCAGGCTCACTGGCGCTGGTGGGATCCGAGCCGCACGAGGTGAGACTGAGGGTGGCCAGAGCAGCCAGCGCGGCGAGCTTGCTCGCTCGCGAGCTCACGAGGCGGTTCATGGTCATGCGTGTCCTTCAAAGACTGGGGGTCGTTTCCCCTGGCTGAAACCCGGAGGCACGCTGCACGCCGGGCTTGGCTCGGGAGGACGCGTGCAGCGGCCTCCCGATGCGGCGAAATTACGCGCGCCACGTGTCCTGACGGACCTGCGAAGGTAAACAAAGGGTGAACGATCGATGCCGGACTATCAGCGCTCTCACCTGGGCGCCGCAGAAACGAAACAGAGGGAGTAAGCGATCGGAGCCGGATTGGGTACGCGCGGAACGGTATCTGAACGTCTTCCTTATCTCCGAACACCCTGCCGAGGTGGCCAGAGGCTGGGCCCCGACGTCTCGGTCTCACCGTGTCGGCGAAGCTGGCTTGTCCAAGCTGGCCGAAGTTAGCTGAGTGCCCAGCACCGCCGGCCTAACCCGATCCGGGCGCGGTGTACATGCCGCTGGAGGCGGTGCCACAGAGTTGGTTTCGGTGGCGGTTGCGGCGCTGGCAGACTGCCTGGCAAGCCGAGCCGGGTCAGCCTCCGACGTTTGAAGTAGCGGGAATTGCTTTCATAGTGGTGGGCGAGAAACGTCACAGCCTCCGGGCGCCGCACCGCAAGCCGGAGCGGCTGCATGGCGTAACCCACGGAGACGGCCAGCGCCTGGACGTCAGCGTCCTCGAAGCGGCAAAGCTGCTTCTCGCGCGGGGTCAGCGACGAGAGGTCGGGAACCAGCGCGTCCGCAAGGGTGACCGGAATTCGATTGCTGTTCTGGAAAGGCGTCAACCGTTCCAACATCAGCTCCGTGCCAAGCCGCGCCACCGGCAAGCCGTAGAGGCGCGATGCGGTTAGCAGCGCCGTAGAGAAGCATCCGACAACGAGCTCGACGCCTCCACGCTCGAACCACGCTTCGACCAGCTCACGCTCGTCGGCCACGGCTAGCCGGACGCCTCGGGCGCGCGCGACATCGCTCAGCCGCGCCAGCTGGCCGGTCGGTGCGCTTGGGTGGGGCTTGAATGCGACCGATGTGTAGCCGGCATCCGCGCAGCCCGAGGCCATCGCGGCGTACAGGTCGAACTCCTCGCCCTCGTTCAGGAACCCACCAGCCGACAGGTACTGCCCGACGATCAAGGCGCCGCGGTCGTTGCCAGTGAATGCGGCGCGGTCGGCGACCATGGTCTTGACCACTGCCCGGAAGCTTTCGCTGGAAATCACGGTTGTGGGCACGTCCCGCTCGCTGAGCAGCAGAGGGGTGAAGCGGGGCACAAGATCGAGATGCAACAGCCGCTCGATCCGGCAGGCAACCATCTCCGGCACTGCGGTCCGGGTCGGGCCATAGCTCATCAGGCCGTCGGCGTAGACATCGATCCGGGCGTCGCCAAAGATGCGACAGAGTGCTTGTGCTGGGTCGACGTGGATGCTCTCCACAACCAGGTGCAGATCATCGGCGCCCAGGTCCCAGAGCAGCCGGAATTGCCGCTCCCACAACGGAAGATCTCCCGGTCGAGGGCGCCAGATCGACGGATGCTGAGGCTCAATGCATGCGTTGTAGTCATACACCGCATCGAATTGGCGCATGAGATCGGGCACGCCGGCTATGTCGTGCATCGGTGTGGTGGCCTCCGGCATGGCTGTGTTGCACACGACCACGAGGATCCGGCGTTCGTAGTGGGCGGAGGCGCCGCTGTCGTCCGCCGCGGTCAGGGTGGCCAGTCCGAATGCTGTGGACGCGAGCACGATCTGAGTCGTCATGCAGCCTCCAGCAGGAGGCTTTCGACGGTAGCCGCTCGCTCGACATCTAGCTCCGCGATCGTCGTGTGCAGCGGCTCGGCTGGGAGTTGAGCGAGCGAAGCGACGATCTGGGCGCGCAGCTTGTGCTGCAGTGCTAGTGGGTAGCGATCACGTTGGCTTAGGTGGTAGCAGGCAACGGCGCAGTAAGTACGTACGGCCTTTGGCAGGAGGCTGGCGGCGTCGCGGTCGGCAGATACCCGTTGCAGGATCCGCTCGAAGGCCGGGACGAAGTCGAACTGCCGCTCGTCGCCGAGCTGCGTGAGCGACGCTGAGACATCCCTCCGGTAGCGGACTCCATGGAGCCCGACAACGGCGAATGTGCTTGCCTGCAGGTGCAGTCCCCAGATCCACGGGCGATCCTCGCAGGTGCGCAGATCCTCATCGAAGCGCAGCAGTCCTGCATCCAGCAGACGTCGATGATAAATCCCAGCCCACGCATACGGCGCGTCCACGGAGCTGCGCTGCGCGGCGGGCCCGATGCCCGAGCGTGCCGGGCAAACCACGCCACGCGGCGCGTGGCTGATGCGGTGCAGCAGCCGTTGCCGGCCGCGAACTTGAATATGGTCCGTTCGGACGAAGTCGCAACGCAGCCTCTCGATCACATCGACCAGAGCAGAGAAATGGCATGGCGCCGCGACATCGTCGCCGTCGAGAAAGCTGAGATAGCATCCGCGAGCCGACGACAAGCCGGCATTTCGGGCGGCGGAAAGTCCTGAGTTTCTCGGGAGCCTGATCAGCTGGGCGCCTGGCAACCCTGCTGCAGCATCGGCGAGGATCGACGAGGTCGCGTCCGTAGAACCATCGTCCACCAGCACGAACTCGATGCCGAGTGCGGCATTCCTTGCCAGGCTCTTGAGGTTTTCGGCGGCGTATCGCTCAACGTTGAAGAACGGGACGATGACCGACAACATGATCACCTTTCGACGATAAGGAGTTGACAGCGATGCCTGATGATCACCAGGTAAGTGGCCGGGCAACACTGCGTGAACTCCAGATGATCACCCAGCCACGTTGCGCAGTGTTTGCCTGATGTTCAGCTCGCAATGCCCGCCAAGCAATATCTGCTGCCTACCGTCGGGATCATGAACAAACTCGGGAGAAGAGCCGACACCAGCCTCACTTGGGAGGTGTAATGACAGCCAAGACATGGCTCCTGGAGAGCCCGTCGCGCCAGCTGGGCGACCGTGCGGTCGGTGCCGCGTACCCCGTCTACATCACCGGGGAGATCGGCATCAACCACAACGGCGATCTGACCAATGCGATCGCCTTGATCGACCAGGCGGTCGACGCTGGCTGCGATGCGGTCAAGTTTCAGAAACGTACGCCGGAAATCTGCACCCCAGATGACCAGTGGGATATCGAACGCGACACCCCTTGGGGCCGAATGCGCTACATCGATTACCGGCACCGGGTGGAGTTCGGCATTCAGGAGTACGTGGCCATTGACGAGCACGCAAAGCGTCGTGGGATTGCATGGTTTGCGTCTCCGTGGGACATCGAGTCGGTCGACTTTCTGGAGGCGTTCGACGTGCCGGCACACAAGATTGCCTCGGCCTGCCTGACCGACGACGACCTGCTGCGTCGGTTGCGCGCTACCGGTCGCACGATCATCCTGTCGACCGGTATGTCGACCATGCGCCAGATACGGCAAGCCGTCGAGGTGCTCGGCAGCGACAGCATCATCTTGTGTCACGCCACTAGCACCTACCCGGCGCCGACCGACGAGCTCAACCTCAAGATGATCCACACCTTGCAGGGCGAATTTCCCAACGTGCCAATCGGTTACTCCGGACACGAGACAGGGCTGCAGACGACGCTTGCCGCCGTCGCCATGGGTGCGGTCCTTGTGGAGCGGCATATCACCTTGGACCGCTCGATGTGGGGCTCGGACCAGGCCGCGTCAGTCGAGCCGCAGGGCCTTGGGCGGCTGGTGCGCGACGTTCGGGTGATCAGCGAGGCCATGGGCGACGGGGTGAAGCGCATCTATGACGGCGAGCGAGCCGCAATGAAGAAGCTCCGCAGGGTACCGGGTGAGCTGGCCGATCAGGCTGACCTGGCGGCTGTGTCATGACCTTCTATGCCGGACCAGAACATAGTGCGTTGGCGTTGGTGGAAAGCCCCGCACAGCTACTCAATGTCATCGAACTGGCGCGGCACGAAGACGACCTCGCTGGGCTGAAGATTGCGGTGCTTGCGCCCGGCGCTGGCCTCACGCGTAACCAACTGCGGTCGATGATCACGCTCGCGCGCGATGCCGGCCACCCGGTTTCCTGGCATGAGCCACGCCAGGGCGGGATGGCTGTTGCTCGCAGCGTGCGTGCCTTGGCGGACGAGCTGAGCGGCGTGCACCGGTTGGTGATCGGCGACCCGTACTCCGGGGTGATTCACGTGATCATCAGCGTGACGAGGCGCACCGAGGTGACCATCGTGGACGACGGCACTGCCACGCTCGAGTTCGCGCGGCAGTGGGCTGCGGGCGAGCAGCTCTCGCGCTGGCACCAAGTAGCAACGCCCAGTCAGCGTCGACAAATTGCCACACTGGCGCGGGATCGGATTGCTGGGTCAGTACGCCGCCGGCTATCCGCTGAGTCGGGTTGCCGGCTCCGGTTGTTCACCTGCATGCCCGTGGACGTACCGCGGGTTCGGATCATCCGCAACGACTTCTCGTGGGTGCGCGCCCGGCACCCGGCCCCGCAGCTGAAGCCCAATGCCGACCTGGTCGGTACGTCGTTGGTCGAGAACGGCGTCGTCAAGGCGGACGCGTACCTCGATGGAGTGGAAACTTTGATCACCCGCTACCAGGCGGACCGATACTTTGCACATCGCAAGGAAGCGGATTGGAAGCTCGATCTCATTAAGCGGATGGGAATCGACGTCGTGCGGCCAACGCTGCCGCTTGAGATCGTCGCGCGGCGGGGGCCCATCGGCCGCACGATCATCAGCTTCCCTTCGACCGTCGTGCACACACTGCCCACAGTGCTCGCTGAGTCAGATGTGCAGATCGAGGTCTGTGAGATCGCGAACGAGTGGTACCAGCCTAAGGCCAGACTGCGTGCGGATGACTTCCTGGGTCGAGTCAGCGGGTCGGCGCGGCGGAGCTATGGCCTGGCGGCCGTGGCTTTCTAATGGCGCTCCATCCAGATCAAAAACCCATGCTTGTGACAGGCACAGGACGCGTGAATCCCCGAGTGCTCGCGATCATTCCGGCTCGCGGCGGCTCAAAAGGCGTACCCGGCAAGAACCTTCGGCGGGTCGGCGGACGAAGCCTGATCGAGCGCGCGGTGGACGCGTGCCGTGCCGCGCGACTTGTCGATGGGGTGTACGTCAGCACTGACGATGCGGAGATCGCAGCAGGCGCCGAGGCCGCGGGTGCGAAGGTGATCATGCGACCTGCGGAGCTGTGCAGCGACACCGCCTCGTCGGAGTCTGCGTTACTCCATGCCCTCGACCAGCTGATCATGGTGTGCGAGGAGCCGGAGGTCATCGTCTTCGTGCAGTGCACCAGCCCGTTCATCGCGCCGGATGATCTTGATCGAGGAGTCGAGCTAGTTGTGGGTGACCATGCCGACTCGGTCTTTTCGGCCGTTGTGACGTATGAGTTCCTGTGGCGGGCCAGCGGCAGCTTCGGTCTCGTGATCGGCCAGAATCACAACCCTGCCGTCCGGCCGCACCGCCAAGACCGGGAGCCAGACTTTCGTGAGACAGGCGCGTTCTATGTCATGTCGACGGCCGGGTTTCGGGCGGCACGGCATCGCTTCTTCGGGCGTACGGCTGCGGTGCAGGTGCCCGAGCTGACTGCGGTTGACATAGACCACCTACACGACCTGACCTTGGCGGGTGCGCTGGCGCAGGTGATGGAGCCACCGCAAGAGATCGATGTTGACGCAGTGATCACCGACTTCGACGGTGTCCACACCGACGACTCAGCCACCATCGCGCAGGACGGTCGCGAGTCGGTGCGCGTCACTCGGGCTGACGGGCTCGGCGTCGAGCGGCTGCGATCGGTCGGCATACCGCTGCTGATTGTGTCCAAGGAGATCAACCCTGTCGTCGCGACTCGCGCGGCCAAGCTAGGTGTCGAAGTACTGCACGGTGTCGAGGACAAGCGCGAGGTGGTGGGCGACTGGTTGACGCGGCACGCCATCCCCGCCGACCGTGCCGCCTATCTGGGCAACGACATCAATGATCTAGGTCCGATGGGTCTGGTCGGCTGGCCGGTTGCGGTTGCGGATGCTCATCCGGCGGTGCGGCAGGCAGCACGACTCGTGCTGGCTCGCTCAGGCGGTCATGGAGCAGTCAGGGAGCTCTGCGACCTGGTCGTCGCGCACCGCCAGGAAACCTTGCGTGCCAACATCGCTGATGGAGGAGTGCGTGGGTCATGGATGCTCGAACGGCTATGATCCACCTCCACCCAGATCAGCCGTCGTTTCTCAGCACACGGTCGCACTGAGGCTCGATTCAGCGGGAATCGTCTTCATTCGTGGCTGCGTGTGGAGAAACGTAAAGAAGTGGAGCATGCAACCGGCGGAGACGAGACGTCAGCCTGGCGGGAATCATCAGGCGGAGGCGCCGCCGCACTCGCCTCCACAACGAGGCTCTCGAGCGAGGTCGCGGAGGCAACTGTCCAACTGCACGCACCTCGAGCAGCTGATTGAGCAGTTCCAGCCAGTTGTTCTCCTGGGACGCATGGAAGTAGTTGGCCTCTAACCACTGCGGATTGGCCTGGCAGAGCTTGCCATAGCGAAGATCATCCAGCGTCCCGAGGCAACCCGATTTCTCGAATACGAGATTGATCATCTCCGCTGAGACGCCAAAGTCGGAGATGATCAACGTTGGTCGATTCATTGCCATGGCCTCGAGGGCTGCGGTCGATGACACCGTGACGAGGCCGCGTGAGGTGCGGAGCGCGTCATGCATCGAGCCTCCGACGAAGGTGATGGCGTCGGCCGAGACGCGGCGCTGCGTAACCAGGGCATCCATGATTTTCGGATAGGACCACGTCTCTGTGTGGGTCTGGCGTTCCTCCGACCAGGCGCGGAGCTTGACCACGGCTGACTCGGAATCGGCGAGTGCCAGCAAGATCTTTTCTCGGTCGGCCCGCTCGACTGGCACTTTTGCCTGAGCAGCGAACACCAGATTGCGTCCCAGCTCGGTCTCAGCCGCCACTTGAGTACGAGCAGGCAAGAAAGGCAATGAGGCCAGCCCGAACGTGAGCCGCGGCGCCCGCCGTGCGCCGATTTCGGCGAATTCGGCGACTTCGCGCTTGCTGTGGAGCAGAAACAGGTCACATGCGGCCCGCGACGTCACTGCCCGGCGGGTCGCCGGCACGCTGATCCCGGGGAGACCGGCTACCAGCACGGGTCGCGTACGGCCCCAGAACATTTTCTGGGCCGTCAGCGCGGCGACGACCGGTCCAGTACAGGCGAGCAGAACCACGTCGGGGCATCCAGTCCGAATCCGGCGTATGAGCGCGGCGTGTGTGAGGACCTCCACCGGCCGGTTGCTAGTCGCCCGAATCTGTGCCGCGGACGGCATGATTGGGTTCTCAATGAGCAATTGAGTCGACTCCCAGGAGTCCGGAAGGGTCGCCAAGGTTGCCGCGCTCCATTTGAGGTAGGAGTCAGTGTCTGCAATGGCCAGGATGCGGACTGTGGCCTGGCTAGGGATCGCGGGTTCAGGATGCATAGGAGGCTCGCTCATTCATGATCACGGGGAACCTATGAGGGCCGGGTGTCGATTCGCACGGTCTGTGATGAACGTCAAGTGAAATCCTGGTTTGGCGATTCGGTTCGGCATTTGTCTCGCGTTCGATTCGCTCCGAACCTGTGGATTCCGACTGATGGTGCGCCCGGTTCGATTAGTTCGTGGCGTCAGTAGCGCCACAGCACTCCAAGACTGCAGTCAGGCCTGAGGCCGGTGTCGTTCCAGTGCATGCACCGTACCGTCGGCCGTGAGGTGCGCTACCAGGAATTCCCCAGTCACCAAGGTCGTCGGCGCAATATCGAGCGCATCGAGAATGTGCGGCAGGACCGGCCGGTGCACGCAGACAGCAGTTGGTTCACCACTGACGAGTGTCGCGGCTCGAATCTTGCGTGCGAGGCTGCCGACGCTCTTCGGGTCGTCCTCGCCTTCCTCCTCGCTCAGCAGGCTGTAGGTCTCGACAGTCAGTTCGTGCTGATGAGCGTACGGCAGCACTGTCGTCGTGCAACGTGTCGAAGTCGAGCTGACGAGTTTGGTCACTCCGTACGCCCCCAACATCGGGATCAGCATCTTGGCTTGGCGCCGACCACGGGAAATGATCGGCCGGGTCGAGTCCTTTCGTGACCAGTCCTTGCGATCCATCGCCTTGGCGTGCCGCAGGATGATCAGCGGAGTGGTGGGCGGCTGTTCAAGGTACTGCAGTACCAGGAAATGATCATGAGAATACGTGAGTCGGGCGAGGGCCGCGCGCACCGGCAGCCAGGAGACGACATCGACCTCCGCGTCCGGCGCCCGGCGCACCGACTCCAAGACGACGCCTCCCCAGTAATCGACCTTCTTGAGGCCGGCGTTGCCAGCCTCATAAGTGATCGAGTCCAGCGGCACGCTGAGCCGTATGGTGACGCCTGTTTCCTCCCACACCTCTCGCACCGCACACGCCGGGAGCGACTCGCCAACATCGAGCTTCCCCTTCGGCAGCGTCCAGTCGTCGTAGCGCTTCCGGTGGATGATCACTACCTCGGTGCCCCGTAGCGGATGTTCCCGGGTCACAACGGCGCCGGCCGCCAGGATCGGGCGCCTCGGAGACGGCGTCGCATCTTTCCGGGTACGGGCGGTGCTCACCGAAGGCACTGGACGGCTACTTCGGAGTAGCCCGGCGACGGCTCGTAGCGTTGATCAAGTACTCCTGCATATCCAGCAGGGGTTCATCGTTCGTATCCGTGGTATGCGGAATCCAAGTCCCGTCCGGCTGTAGCCACCACGATGCCGTGCCGTCGTCGAACGCCAGACGGAACAGGTTCTCGATCTCACTGATGTGTGTTGGATTGGTGATCGAGACAAGTACCTCCACCCGGCGGTCGAGGTTGCGGTGCATCAGGTCCGCGGAGCCGATGCCTACTGAGGGCGATCCGTCGTTGGCGAACCAGAAGAGTCGACTGTGCTCCAAGAAGCGGCCGAGGATGCTGCGCACTCGGATGTTCTCGCTGAGACCCGGCACACCAGGCCGGATCGTGCAGGTGCCGCGTACCCACAGGTCCACCGGAACACCGGCCCTCGACGCCCGGTAGAGCGCATCGGAGGTCGCCTCGTCCACGATCGAGTTGACTTTGATCTTGATCGCGGCGGGCTTGCCATCCTCGTGGTTGGCGATCTCGTGATTGATCCGGTCGATCAGCCCGTTTCGGATGCCGTGCGGAGCGACAAGCAGCCGCTTGTACTGGGTCTCCTGGGCCATTCCCGAAAGATGGTTGAAGAGTCGGCCGATGTCCTCGGTGACGATGGGGTTGGCGGTGAGCAGCCCAATGTCTTCGTACAGTCGAGCGGTCTTGGGATTGTAATTTCCTGTTCCGATGTGCGCGTAGCGGCGGAGCCCGTCCGGCTCGTCGCGTACGACCATCGAAAGCTTGCAGTGGGTCTTCAACCCGAGCAACCCGTAGACCACATGGCAACCGTGCTGCTCGAGCCGCCGGGCCCACGCGATGTTGGCCTGCTCGTCAAAGCGAGCCTTGATCTCAACAAGGGCCAGCACCTGTTTGCCTGCCTCGGCTGCTTCGATCAAGGCGTCAATGACGGGTGAGTCGCCTGAAGTGCGGTAGAGGGTCTGCTTGATAGCCAGGACGTGTGGATCATCGGCTGCCTGCTCAATGAAGCGCTGCACGCTCGTCGCGAATGAGTCGTACGGGTGGTGCAGCAGCACATCGCGCTGCTTGAGGGCGGCGAACATGTCGGCAGGCTTCGCCGTTTCGACCTCAGCGAGGTGGGGATGGGTGTGGGGAAGAAAGGCGGGGTACTTGAGCTCAGCCCGATCGATGTCGGCGAAGGAGAACAGGCCGCGCAGGTCGAGCGGGCCGGGCAAGTGGAAGACCTCCCTCTGGCTGATGTCCAGCTCACTCATCAACAGCTCGAGCATCTTGGGGTCCATGTCGTCCTCGACCTCCAGCCGAACCGGCGGGCGACCGACTTTGCGACGGAGCAACTCCTTTTCCAGGGCAAGCAGCAGATTCTCGGCGTCGTCCTCCTCGACCTCCACGTCCTCATTGCGAGTCACCCGGAACGTGTGGTGCCCCACCACTTGCATGCCGCTGAACAGCTGATCAAGGTGATGAGCGATCACGTCCTCCAGCGCGACATAGCGGCCTTCGGCCAGCGGGATGAAGCGGGAAAGCATGGTCGGCACCTTGACCCGGGCGAATTGGCGAATGCCCGTCTCCGGATTGCGTACCAGCACCGCGAGGTTGATGGACAGGCCCGAGATGTAGGGGAAGGGATGTGAGGGATCGACGGCAAGTGGGGTGAGCACCGGGAAGATCCGCTCGGCAAACAACTCGTCCATCCGATCCTTCTCGGCAGACGTGAGCTCATCCCAGCGCAGGATCTCGATGCCTTCCTTGGCCAGTGCCGGCCGGACGTCCCCCTGGAACACCCGTGCCTGCTCAGTGACAAACTCGCGGGTCCGGTTGAGGATCGCTGAGTGCACCTCCCGGGGCATCATCCCGCTCACCGTTGGGACCGCGACGCCAGCCGCGATGCGGCGCTTCAGCCCCGCGACCCGGACCATATAAAACTCGTCCAAGTTGGAGGAGAAGATCGCGAGGAATTTCGCGCGTTCCAGCAGCGGCACCCGTTTGGCGTCCTTGGCCAGATCGAGGACGCGATTGTTGAAGGCGAGCCAGGACAGCTCCCGGTCCAAGAAGCGATCAGGTGGCAACTCCGGTGCTGGAACGGGAAGCAAGTCCTCGATCACGGTTGACACTTCGACTGCTTCCATATCTATCTCCTGAGTTGCTCCGTTATCTCCATGACGTCCAGGCGGGACCTGATGAAGGCTCAACCCTGCGCGTACATCACATCACGGCTGACTGTGGCGAATCCATAGGACAGATATAGCTCGATTGCGGCCCGGTGGTCTGCCTCGACGTAGAGCTCTACGCGGGTGCTGCCTCGCTGCTGCAACGAGCGCAGCCCCGTCAGCAGCAGCGCTTTGCCCAGTCCACGGCCGGCCGCCGACGGCACGATCCCGAGCACGTAGACCTCTCCAAGCTGATCTTGATGCTGCTTGGTCCAATGGAAGCCGACTATGGTGTCGTCGATCGTGGCGACAAAGAAACCTTCTGCGTCGAACCAGGGCTCAGCCATCCGGTCCGCGAGGTCATCACCGTCGATCAGTGCCTGCTCGGGATGATGCGCGAATGCGGCAGCGTTGACGCGCAACCACTCCTGCTCATCCTGTCCGGGCACGAAGGTTCGGATCTGTACGCCTGCAGGAACCACCGGTTCTGGCAACTCATCATCGAGCCGCCGTTCCATGATGAGCAACTCGCGCTGGCGAGTCATTCCGGCGGCGGTGGCGAGCGCCCTGGCTGCCGGGGTGTCACCCATCGCCCAGACCCGCAACGGACTGCTCGACCCTGTGATCAGCCGCTGCAGCAGCAAGGTGCCGACGCCTTGTCGCCGATGCTCAGGAGAGACCACGAGCTGGCCGCCGCTCCACTCGGTACCCGACTCGAGCTGGGCGTAGCCCACCAGATCCTCGTCCTCGCTCACCAGGACGTGTTGCGTTGTCGGATGTGGACGTCGCAGTCGCAGCAGTGCGGCCTCATTGAGAGCCCGCATGTGGTCGACCGCCTCGGCATCGGCCACCAACTGCACCACGCCGGCGATCTCTGTTTCAGTGAGCTCGGTTGCCACGGCGATGGTCAGCAGCTCGGACATGCGCCCACGCTAGCCCCTTGTCTTGGAGCTGCTCGCGCATCGCGCGCTTGAGATCCGCCTACTTCGTCGTCGCTCGCGGAGGAAAGAACGCCTCCGCTCCCTCCTCCTCAGCACGGCGGGCGCGCGATTTCCGACGCTCGCAGCTGATGCGCTCCCCACGGTCTTAAGCTGCGAGCATGAGCCAAGATGAGGATCCGTCGAGGCAGGTCGCTGCCTACGGCGCCACCGCACAACCGGCCATCGCGGCTCGGATGGCGCCTCACCTGCGGCTGACGCAGATCGGGGCAGTGTGTGCTGTCGTTGCGGTCATCGCAGCTGCTGCCGCAGTCGTCAAGTTCCCATCGTTCGCCGGGGCCGGGCCCGGACTCGTCTGGGCGGTGGTTGCGCTGGTCTCCGCGGCTCTCATGCTGGCCATTTGTGTTATCCAGGTTGTCGTCTGGCGGCGCGCGATGGCCTCGTGGCTCGGTAAGCGCCTACAGGATCTGCATGGGGAGAAGCAGCTCTCATGGGTCGCGCACCTGGCGTCGTACGGGGTGGCCCTGGTCGTTCTGCTCACCACCATGGCGGGCAGCGCTGCAGCTGGCTGGTCGTCCCCTTCGGCTGTTCTGCTGGGGATTACCTTGCTCTTTGTCCTGGCGGCCCAGGTCCTTGCCGGGATCCAATTTCTGCGTCCTAGTGGCCCTCCGGGAACGCTCCCGGCGCATATCCGGCGCCTCAAAGTGCGGTCTCGCTACCGCAACGATTGAGGCAGCCTTTTTTGGGCTGCTTGCGCATCGCGCGTGGAATCCGCCGCCGTCGTCGTCGCTCGCAGAGGAAAGACGCCTCCGCTCCCTCCGTGCACATTGCTCGCTCCGCTCGCAGAGGCTGGCGCTTGTGAGCCGCTGCCTTCCTCACTCGCTCGCAGACGAAAGAACGTGTCTGCTCGCTCACTCGTCCAGGACAGCGGCGCGCCAGCCTGGCTCAGCACGGCGGCGCGCGATTGCCGACGCTCGCAGCTCGGAATGCGGGGATTACCCGGTGAGGCGAGCCGACTCCTCGGCGGGGGTCACGAACCTGTATCCCACGTTGCGAACGGTGCCGATGACCGACTCGTACTCCGGGCCGAGCTTGGCGCGCAGTCGCCGCACATGGACATCGACGGTTCGGGTGCCGCCGTAATAGTCGTATCCCCACACGTCGCTCAGCAGCTGCTGGCGGCTGAACACCCGTCCCGGGTGTTGTGCGAGGTATTTCAACAGCTCGAACTCGGTGTAGGTGAGATCGAGCTGGACGCCGTTGAGCTTGGCGCTGTAGCCGGCCTCGTCGATCATGATGTTGCCGGACTGGATTACCGGGTCGACGTTGGTTGCGACCGTCGGCGTCATCGCGAGCCGGAGCCGTACGTCCACCTCGGCTGGCCCGGCGGTCGCGAGCAGCAGGTCGTCGAACCCCCAGTCGGCCGACAGCGCGGCGAGCCCGCCCTCGTGTGCGATGACGAGCAGCGGCGCTTCTTTGCCCGTCGTCTCGATGAGCCGGCACAGTGACCGGGCGCCTACCAGGTCCCGTCGCGCATCGAGCAAGATCACGTCGGCAGCCGGTGCATCCAGCAGCGCCGTGGCTTCCGCCTGGGCGACTTTGACTTGGTGGGGGAGGAGCTCTAGCGCGGGCAGGATTTCCGCGGACGAACGCATATCGTTGGTGAGCAGCAGCAAGGTGGCCATATCGGTCTCCTCACCTCGGGGATTGCCGGTGCTAGCCTTCAGCCCACCTTGAGAAATGGCCTGAAAAGCATGCTTGAGACTAACGCAATCGTGCCTGTTTCCCTTCATTACTGGGCTGGGGCCAGGGCCGCAGCGGGCGTCGCCGAAGAGGAAATCAAGGCCCGATCCGTTGCCGAAGCACTCCAATTGGCTTGTGATGAGCGGTCTGATCCGCACTTCGACAAGGTGATCAAGGCAAGTTCGCTGCTCATTGATGGATTGACGGCTCATGAAGAAGATCTCGAACGGTTGCTCACGGCGCCCGTAAGAGTTGAGGTGTTGCCGCCTTTCGCGGGCGGCAATTAGTTCGGGTCGCATCCAGTGATCGGGGGCATGACGAACGCGGGCTAGTCGGCCATCTGAGTGTGACATGTCCAACATTTGGAACGAAGTCTCGTACTCTGAGACGCACTGTTGGGATGGACCTAAATCCACCTCTAGTCTTCTGCTCGTGACCTCGACGAACGCGTGGGCGCCGCCGCTTACCCGCCGGCGTGCTGTAGACCATGGCCGCATGCGCTCGTCTTTGTGTCAGCTTCGGCGAATGTAGAGGCGCGCTTCTGTCGTCTCGAGTCCGACCCGTTGGGCTCGTGATCGCCGCCGCCCTCATCCCGCCCCCCGTACGGCCATCCGTACCCTCACCCTCGGCTGTCGAGCCACCAACACACCAGGAGAAGCCAGAACATGAGCAGGCAACAAGTACTTGTCGACGCTGACTGGGTCGCCGAGCATGCCGTCGACGAGAACCTCGTTCTCGTCGAGGTCGATGAAGACACCACCGCATATGACGGCGGCCATATCTCTGGTGCGGTCAAGCTGGACTGGAAGAAGGATCTTCAGGATCCCGTCCGGCGTGACTTCATCAACAAGGAGCAGTTCGAGAAGCTGTTGTCCGAGCGAGGCATCAGCAATGACGACACCGTCGTGCTCTACGGCGGTAACAACAACTGGTTCGCGGCGTATGCGTACTGGTACTTCAAGCTGTATGGGCACGACAAGATCCTCCTGCTCGACGGTGGTCGCAAGAAGTGGGAGTTGGACGCGCGCGACCTGAGCAGCGAAACAGTGACGCGACCGGCCACGAGCTACACAGCTACGGAGCCGAACCTCGACATCCGGGCTTTCCGGGACGAGGTGGTCGCGGCAATCGGCTCCAAGAGCTTGGTCGATGTGCGCAGTCCGGACGAGTACGCCGGTCGCCTGCTTGCCCCAGCCCATCTGCCCCAGGAGCAGGCACAGCGTGGCGGCCACATTCCTACCGCGGTCAACGTGCCTTGGAGCAAGGCAGCCAATGATGACGGCACCTTCAAATCCGATGACGAGCTCAAAGAGTTGTATAGCGGCGCGGGCCTCAATTGGGACAAAGACATCATTGCCTACTGCCGGATCGGGGAACGCAGCGCACACACCTGGTTCGTTCTGCACCAGATCCTGGAACAGCAGCACGTGAAGAACTACGACGGCTCTTGGACCGAGTACGGCTCGCTGGTCGGCGTGCCGGTAGCCGTCGGTGACGAACCCGGCAACGCCTGATCATTTTAGGGACCGACCATTCATTCGATTCCCGCGTCAGCTCAAAGGAGAAGATCATGTGCGCAGCAACCAAGGGCGGCCTCAGTTTGGCCGGCGTCGACGTGACCAAAGAAGCCGTGGTTCAGGGCCGCGTGCTGCGCGGCGGGAATCCAGTCGCGGGGGCATATGTCCGGCTGCTCGACTCGAGTGGCGAGTTCACCGCGGAGATCCCGACATCGGCGACCGGCCACTTCCGGTTTTTCGCCGCTGACGGCAACTGGACTCTCCGCACTCTTGCACCAGGCACGGAGACGGTCGATCGCGCGGTCGTGGCTGCACGCGGCAGCGTCAAGGAAATCGACGTCGATATCGAAGCGCCCTGACTCCGAGCTGCGAGCGTCGGAAATCGCGCGCCGCCGTGCTGAGCCAGGCTGGCGCGCCGCTGTCCTGGACGAACGAGCGAGCAGGCATGTCTTTCGCTGCGAGCGAGTGAGGAAGGCAGTGGCTCATAAGCGCCAGCCTCAGCGAGCGGAGCGAGCAATGTACACAGAGCGAGCGGAGGCGTTCTTTCCACTGCGAGCGACGACGAAGTAGGCGGATTCCACGCGCGATTGCGCGAGGTGCTCAACAGAGGGAGATGTGACGTTAGTCGGACCCTCACAGGAACGGCTCGAGGCGCCCATCTCAGCGTTACCGTGAGGGTCTATGTCTCAGGTGTCAGGCAGCGAGCCTTCTCCCAATGAGCCGGCGTCGGTATCGCCTGACGGTGCTAGTGACGACTTCGCCTGACTCTATCGCCAGGATGCGACGGCTTCGGGCGTAACAGGCGGCGACCCGCTAACACTTGTGCTGCCGCTGGATTCCCAACCGCCGTACGCCCCCAGCGACCAGCCGGTCCCCGCACCACCACCGCCGCGTCCGCGCCGCAATCCCATGATCATCATGATCGTGATCTTGCTGTGTCTCACAGCTGGAGCAGTCATCGGGATCGCATTGCTGCTGCCATCCGACTCGCGAACGGTAGCTCCTGGCTCAGGGGAGTCCAGTGTGGCGAAGGCCGCGTCCTCTGAGGCATCGCCCACCGAGCAGGTGGCGTCGCTGACGCCGACTCAGGTAAAGGTTGGTTGCCAGGCGCCGCAGACCACTGATGGCGCTGGGAATCCGGTCTATTACATGCCTGAGCACATGCTCGACGGGAAGATGGATAGGGCTTGGCGATGCAATGGCAATGGCGTAGGCCAGGTCGTCACGTTTGAACTTCCAGCCGGAGCCTCCATTGTCGAGGTCGGCCTGGTGAATGGATACGCCAAGGTGGACCCGGCCAGCGGCGCCAAGCGCTACGGCGAATATCGCCGAATCACCAAGGTGACCTGGACCTTTGGGAATGGCACCTCCTTTCAGCAGTCGCTGAAAGACGGGGTGGAGACCATGCAGAAGTTGAGTATTCCGTCCCAGCCCGGTGACCATGTCACGCTCACGATCGAGGCCAGCACCGATCCTGGATCGACGGCCAGGGGTCGCGATGCTGTCGTGATCTCCGAGGTCGCCTTTGGACGCACCTCTTAGCCCTCAGAATCGAGGATCAGCGTGACCGGACCGTCATTGGTTAAGGAGACCTGCATCTCCGCGCCAAAGACACCAGTCGCGACCGCGGCGCCCAGCAGGCGCAGGCAGGAGACGAACGCCTCGATCAGCGGTTCGCTGATAGCCCGCGGCGCTGCCGCGCTCCACGACGGCCGCCGGCCCTTGCGGGTGTCCGCGTACAGCGTGAACTGACTGACCACCAGGATCGGCGCGTTTTCCTCCTGGCACGATCGTTCGCCATCGAGGATGCGGAGTCTCCACACCTTTTCGGCCAGCCGCTGCGCGGCCGCAGGCTGATCAGCATGGGTGACTCCAGCCAAGATCAACAGGCCAGGCCGGTCGATTGCCCCGACGACCTCGCCGACTACCTCGACCCGGGCCGAGGTCACTCGCTGAACCACCAGACGCATATCTAGATCCGCAATCGGATCTGCAGTCGCTTGATCACGGCAGTCAGTCTTCCATTGGGTCGAGATCCTCAGCTTCCGACGTACGCCTCGACCTCGACCTCGACTAGATGCTCAGGATCGGCAAGCCGCGCCACCTCGACCATGGTTGCCACCGGCCGAATCCGGCCGAACACTTCCTGATGCGCGCGCCCGACCTCTGTCTGCGAGGTGATGTCAGTGACATATAGACGCGTACGTACGACCTGCGCCGTTGCCACGCCCGCTGCCTGCAGCGCGTCGAGCGCGATCCGGAAGGCTGCCAGCGTCTGGCGGTACGGGTCACCTGGATGCAGCACTCCCTCCACACCGGTCGCTGTAGTCCCGGCCGTGATGGCCCAATCTCCGGCGACCACCACGCGCGAGTAGCCGTATCTGGTTTCCCATGGCGCCAGTCCGGCGAATCTTGTGATCAACACAGCGATACCCTCTGCCACAATGTCGGCCATGTCCACCGAAATGACATCACGCTCGCTCTTGATCAAGATTACCTGCGGCGCCGAGGCGGCTGAGCGGGCGAACCAGGCGTGGACGGTTGCGGCAATGGGCGTGGCTGCCGGAGCCTCGGTATCGGTCTGGTTGACCGGCGAAGCGGTGTGGTTCGCCGTGCCTGGCCGGCAGCCCGATCTCGAGCTTCCGTACGCGACGCCAGTCGCGGAGCTCGTGGAGACCGTCAGGCTCGCCGGCGCAATCACGGTGTGTACTCAGTGCGCCGCCCGGCGCGAGCTGATCGATGGCGACCTGATCGAGTCGGCAAGGATTCAAGGCGCTGTGAGCTTCGTTGAGGCAGCGCTCGCTGACAACGTCCAGGCACTGGTCTATTAGCGGACTAGACCTCGCAGAACCACCGTGGCCACATCAATCGGTAGCTCTCTGGAGGCCGTGCCCAGGTTCTTCACGCTGTACATGGCATGCACGCCACGTCCAGCGCAAACATCCCACGCAGCGTGGGACACCGCAGCAGAGCGGGCCGTCGCTACTGCTGAAGGAGGTCCGCAAGCTCCTCGGCGCTCATGTCGCCGGGCTTGGCTCCCGTCGCGGCCGCACGCCGAGCCAGTATGGCCAGCCGCTGGTTGATCGGCGCCTCGATGCCCAGGTGGTGGGCGATCATCACGATTTCGCCATTGAGATAGTCCGTTTCGATGTTTCCCGTGCCGCGCTGCAAGGACTGCCAGGTCGATCCGCCGACGAACTGAGGAACCCCAGGTACTGGCCTGATGGTGAATCCGGCGGCCCGCGCAGCGGTCTCTTCCGCCTCGCTGGTGTACCGAATGCCAGCAGCGTCGAGCACCCGACGGGCCTCGGCCTCGGCATCTGCGACCAGCGGGCCCCAATCACCATTGCGGCCTACCAGTGCCTGGAAGGCGTTGCCGATGTTGCTGATCAACTTGCGGTACTTCCACGGCATGACGTCATCGGGCAGCGGAACGTCGAAGTTGGCGGCCACCAGATCGGTGGCAACCTGCCGCAGCGCTTGATCATGATCGCCAGCGCTGGCAGGCACCCGACCGATGTGGAGCATCCCGGATCGGGGAGTGCTGCGAATGATCACTTCGCCGGGTGCGAGATGGACGGCCGGCGTCCAGACGCAGACCCCATAGACGCGACGAAAGTACCGATGCGCGATCGCCTCGGCCGCGACCCCATTGAGCGCAATGAAGATCGGCAGGCGTTCACCTGCTGTGCCAACCGGCCGAGCGTTCTGGTGCACAGGCGCGTCAGTCCAGGTGACAAGCGCCTCGTTTACCTGCTGCGTCTTGGTAGCCAGGATGAGGACGTCGTCAACATCGAGCTCGATCTCCTCCGGCCCGCCGATCGCTGGAACGGACTGGGTCACGTCATCATCGGGCGTACGCAGCCGGAGGCCACGCTCACGCAGGGCTGCCAAGTGCTCGCCACGGGCCACGAGCACCACGCTGCATCCTGCCACTCCGAGCCGGCCGCCGACAGCTCCGCCAACCGCTCCGGCACCAAGGACGATGTAGCGAGGCATGTTCCTCACCGTAACCTGGCACAGTGGTGGTCCATGGACGTGCGGCTGGATTTTCGTGATCTTGAAGCGGCCGACCTGAGTGATCTGGACTGGTCAGGCGGGCCGGAGCATCTGCGCGCCGTGGCTGTGGCACTCGAAGCCTCCTACGCTGAAGAGGTTGCGTTGCTGGTGGGTTGCCTGCCGAACGACCGGCTGATCGCCATGGGTGGTGTGGACTTCCGCGCATCGGAGGATGCGGGCAATATCTGGATGCTTGCGGTCCACGAACGCTTCCAATCCCTGGGAGTCGGAGCACAGATGATCGGCGCCTTGGAGCACAAGATCATTGATCATGGTCGGCCGCTGGCCCGGATGCTGGTTGAGCACGACAACCCCCGAGCTCGGGCGCTCTATGAGCGTCTGGGCTATTCCGAAGCGGGAGCGACGCTCGATAGCTGGCCGGTGGCAGGGGGCAAAACGTACGTGACGGCATGCACGATCATGGAACGCAGGCTGGTCGAGATCCAAGGCGAGGAGGCGGCGCCGGACTAGATTCCTGGCGCAGGACACTAGACTCCCAGCCATGTCGCTGTCCTTCACCTTCGCGGTGCTGTTGATCTGCGGTGTCGCCGCCCTCGGCCTGGTGTTGCTGATCATGCTGATCCGGCTCATTTTCCGAGCTGTGCGCACGGCAGCTGCACGCTCGGGCGGCTGAGACATTTATGTCGTTCGAGCTCCCTGGGGACTTGCACCCGGATCTGACATCTATCGCCTGGATGATCGGTCGCTGGGAGGGCAGTGGAAAGGCGACATATCCGGGGACTGAGGACTTCGACTTCGGACAGCAGATCGACTTCGCCCACAATGGCGGGGACTACCTGCACTACCTCTCACAAACATTCGAAGTTGATGACCAGGGGCTGGCGATCAAGCCACTCGGCATGGAGACGGGGTTCTGGCGCCCACAGTCCGACGGCAGTCTGGAGGTCGTGATGTGTCACGCAGCCGGGTATGCGGAGGTGTGGTACGGATCGATTAGCGGAGCCAAGATCGAGTTGGTGACCGACGCGGTGGTGCGTACGGCCTCCGCTGAGGATTACGCGGCGGGTCAGCGCCTTTACGGCAACGTTGCCGGGGACCTGTTGTGGACTTTCGACAAGGCCGCACACGGCCATGGTTTGCAGACACACATGTGGGCCCGGCTGCGCCGGTCTGACGCACAATAGGCCGGGCTGACCTTATCGAGGCTCTTGTCGCTTGCGCGGCATCGGTACCGTGACAAAGGTGGGTATGACAACCCGAGTAGCGGTAGCAACGGCTGCGACCGCGACAGTACTGGTTGTCGGCGTTGTGGGAGTTGTGCTCGTGGTCGACGACCGTCGGCGTGCGGCCTCGAACATCACTAGTCCTTCCCTCGGCGGTTCTACGCCGAGCGCGACGCAATCAGCGCCAACGCCAAGCCCGACTCGGACGGTCCCTCAGCCTCCTCCGCTTCTGCTCCCGAATATGCGGAGTCTGAGTGCGAGCGATCTCCAGATCGAGGTTGTCGGTAATACTCGGCGGCTGTGGTTCGCCGCCTCCCTGGCCAATGTCGGACGTGGGCCGCTCCTGCTGCTGCCCAGGGGGCGAGGCGGATGCGGGTCGGGACAGCACGAGGCCGTGCAGGTGGTGCATCGAGATGCCAACCGGGACGGGAAATTTCAGCGTTCCCGCGACCGGGCGGAAAGCCAGCGGCTGACCGGATGCATGCTCCGCCATCCCGGGCACAAGCACTGGCACTTTGACGCAATGGCGGCGTACTCCCTGAGGCGCGCTGATTCATCGCGAGTGCTGGTTGCCCGCAACAAGGTCAGCTTCTGCCTCCGAGACAACCTCAAGGTGCCTGGCCAGCGGGTAGTCGTCCCACGGCGGCACTTCGGTAGATGCTCTCGGAACAGCCAGCAGGGAATCTCGCCAGGTTGGGTGGACCTTTACAAGGCGGACCTGTCCGGACAGTGGTTGCGCCTGCCCGGCAATGTGGGCTCAGATGTCCTTTGCCTCGACCTCAAGGCCGACCCACTGGGCCGGCTGGTCGAGACAAACGAGACCGACAACGCGACCTCGGTCGCCTTCCGGGTCGACGGCACGAGAGTACGCCGGGTGAACTCGGCTGCTTGTCGCTGACCCTGCCTATCCTGACGGTCGTGCGGCGCTGCCGGCGAGGTATCACGGCTCGCGACAGCAAGCTGGGTGGCTCTGGCCGGCTGCTGGTGCAGGGCTAAGGCGCTTGGTGGGCTTCGTCCCAGGCCGCCCGGATGTCAGGCGGAATCCGTCCCTTGTCCGGCACAGCCAATCCGGCCTGCCGCGCCCACGTTCGGACGGCAGCCGGCTTCGGCTGAATCGGTGGCGCGGCGGAGAACGCGTCCAGAGCGTGGCTGAAGCTCTCCTCCAGCGCCGATGTGCCCGCGGCGAGCTCAAGTTCGTACTCGCATGCGCCAAGCCAGCGATAGGTCCATTCCTCGGCGAGGGGGCGGTTCTCGCAGAAGACGATCGGCACGGCAGGGAACTGGGCCTGGATCTCCGCCAGGCGCTCGGCGGCGACCGAGCCGGCCACATGGGGGTGCTTGAAGATCTTGCTATAGCCCTCTTCGACCACCACCGCAGCACGCGGCAGCGCGGCTAACTCAGCCATCAAGAACCTCATCCGCCCGCTGATCATCGACGAGATCAAGTCGTTGGCCGTCTTGCGCTCGACAACGGCAACGACGTTGCCAGCAAGCTGAACCGCGTAGTCGCCGCAGGCCAGCCGTTCGCGAACCGTGGTCGCTTGCTGGCCGCTGAATCGGTACGGATACTTCTCGCCCGAGTCGATCAAGATCTCAAGCACCTGCCCATGAGCTCGTGCAGTCGGGATATGGACGCCTGGCCGAGCTTGCTTTGTCGTCCTGGGCGACTGCCAGAAGATCATTTCTCGACCGCGGGCGCGGGTGATCACGAATTGCGACCGGTTCTCGCGTGCGCGGTCGAGGACCAAATCGATAGCGGCGCCGCGGCGCGTACAGCGGCGTACCGGAACCCGCAGGATGACCTCAGCATCAGCGGGCCAGCCTGCGGCCCGATGGCAGTAGACCTTCGAGATCCGAGGCCAGGTGTCTCTGGTCTTCAGCACGATGCCGGCCGCGCCGAGCGGGATTCGTACGAGGTAGGGGAGCGAGGAATCTTCCTCGGGATTGAGTGCGATCAACAGGTCGTCGGGCACCTTCCTACGATGGCAGACGTCCGGGAAGAAAAGTATGGGCGAAAGTGCTGAAGCGAACATGAGCGCTGTAGTGGCTGAGACGGGGCCAGATGTCGGTGTGCCATGGCACTACGGCGATCCGATGCGTGAGCAGCGGCTGTTGGCCACTGGCGAAGGTGTCGTTGATCTATCTCACCGTGGTGTGATCACCGTGACAGGGCCCGACCGGCTGTCGTGGCTGCACTCGCTGACGACGCAATACCTCGAAGGGCTCGAGCCCGGCCGCGGTGTAACCACGCTGGTGCTGTCGCCACACGGCCACATCGAACATGTGCTGTACGGCGTAGATGACGGCGAGACCTTCTGGGCGCATACCGAACCGGGCGCAGCCCCGGCACTGGTTGCCTGGCTGGACGGGATGCGCTTCATGATGCGAGTCGAGGTACGTGACAGGAGCGCTGACTATGCGGTCGTGTGGTCGCAGGGACAGCTGGCGACGGACTACCTCGTCCGAGTTGCCCCCGACTCGCTCGACGGCCGAGAGGTCTTCGTCGCGCGTGATCAACTCGAAGACGTCATGAGCCAGCGGCCCCCAGCTGGCACCTGGGCGCTCGAGGCCCGCCGGATTGCTGCCGGCTTACCCAGGATCGGCCTCGACACCGATCACCGCACCATCCCGAACGAGATTGGCCTGCTCGGTGTTGCCGTTCATCTGGACAAAGGTTGTTACCGCGGTCAGGAGACGGTTGCCCGGGTCCACACCCTCGGAAGGCCGCCGCGCCGGCTGGTACGGCTGCACCTGGACGGCAGCGTCGATGCACTGCCCGCTCCTGCGGCGGAGCTGGAGCTTGATGGGCGCGCGGTGGGTTTCGTGGGCGGCTCAGCACGCCACTTCGAGCTCGGCCCCATTGCCCTCGGTCTGATCAAGCGTGGCACGCCCCTCGAGGCGCCATTGACCGTCGATGGCATCGCCGCAGCGCAAGAGCCTTTGCTCGATCCCGACATTGGCCTCCACGTACGCCCAGCCCTCTGATCACCCGGTGCTGGCACTTGTAGAACGAACTCCGCGACTCCGATCAGAAACTGGGTTAACCCAGCCTGCTGACGCTCCACACACGTTGCAACCTGTGGGAAGCGTCGGAAAACTGGGTTAACCCAGGTTCTGACAAGGGAGCGGGTGAAGCCGGCGGCCGTGCCGCCTCAAGCGCCGAGTTCGGCCAGGGTCTCTTTGCAGGGGCGAATTTCGCCTACCTGTTCGCCGGCACCAAGCACCGGTGCACTGGCCTGGTCGTCCAACGTTTCATGATCAAATCCGAGTCGCTGGAGCACCCCGGCCATGGCGACGGGACGGGCGCGTGGATTGCCATCGCTGATCTTGATCGCCACGCCTCGGCCGTCCTCGAGCCCGACCGCGTAGACCGATT
>Ga0222622_10000104_pt1 | contig 29214 bp, 22 predicted proteins | sample PLM2_5_b1metaG_FD_177335 | JGI IMG/M metagenome (GOLD analysis project Ga0222622, IMG submission 177335) | Groundwater sediment microbial communities from an aquifer in East River, Colorado, USA - PLM2_5_b1 | ecosystem: Environmental > Terrestrial > Soil > Riparian zone | place: USA: East...
GGGGAAGATGGTCGGGCGCTGCTCGCTGGCCTGCTCAACCAGCTCAGCGACCGGCAGATTCAGGATCTATTCGAGGTAGCGCGCTTCACGACGCGTGATCCACACAGCAGCATCGCTGACTGGGTCGCGGCCTTCAAAGCCAAGCGCGCCGAGATCGCGTCACGTCGTTGCAGCGGGACGTGAAATATTGATCGCAAGCTCAGTCTCACCGGGCGTCAGCGGTCGCAGCCTCGCCGTCGTGTGCGGGATCGCGCTCCTGGCCGCCTGTTCGCGCTCGACGCCGGCGAGCTGGATCGAACCGACCACCGGCATGGAATTCGCGCTGCTGCCGGCCGGCGAGTTCGTCGCTGGGTCGCCGTCATCCGAGCCCGGGCATCAGGATGACGAGACGCCGCATCGTGTGCGGATCGAGCGGCCGTTCTACATGGCGACGCACGAAGTTACCCGTGAGCAGTGGGTGGCGGTGATGAACGCCCACGTGGTCGCGGCTGACGAGAAGGCGCTGCCGGAAGTGAACATCAACTGGCACGAGGCGCAGGCGTTCGTCGATCGACTGAGTAGCGGACAGCGTTGGCGTTTCCGTCTGCCTTCCGAAACCGAATGGGAGTACGGGTGCCGCGCCGGGACGACGACGGCGTATTCCACTGGTCAGCTGCTCTCGACGGCAGAGGCCAATTACAACGGAGACGGTCCGCTCCCGGGACAGGCGAGCGGCGAGAACCGGCGTCATGCGATGCCTGTCGGGTCGTTCGCTCCGAACCAGTGGGGTCTCTACGACATGCATGGAAATGTGTGGGAGTGGACGAACGGCGCTTACGACGCGGAGCGAAAAGTCATTCGAGGTGGGAGCTGGCGGTTCAATGCCGACAGTGCGCGCTGCGCGTTGCGCTATCACCATCGGCCACAGGATTCAGGCGATAGTCTCGGACTCCGGATCGTCCGCGATCTCGCGGACGGAGAGCGCCCGCGCTGAAGATGAAACCGTGGTTTATGCATCGCGCAGGACCCGTGCCGGATCGATGCGGGAAGCGCGGCGCGCAGGAATCCATCCAGCGAGCGCACCGACGACGATGAGGATCAACGCTGCGACGACAAGCGTCGTCGGATCGCGGGGCGTCAGGCCGAAGAGCAGCGCCTCGACGAATCGGGATAGCCACAGGCTGACGAGGACGCCAGCGATCACGCCGGCGCCGACCAGTCGAGCGACGCGCGCGAACACCAATCGAACCACTCCGCTCGGCGGCGCGCCAAGTGCCATCCGAATCCCGATTTCCGATCGGCGGCGGCTCACCGCGTAGGCAGTCACGCCGTAGAGTCCCAGCCCGGCCAAGAGAAGCGCGAGGCCGCCGAAGAAGCCGGACAACGTGGCAATCACTCGCTCCTGCGTCAACGACGCGTTCACGAGACTGGCCATCGGAAGGAAAGTGAGGGCGAGCTCCGAATTCACTTCGGCAATCGCGGCGGCGACGCTGCGCGACAGGAGCGCTGGAGATCCAGCACTGCTCGAGCGGACGCTCAGCGAAATTGATGGAACAGCAAACGATTCATTCAACTGCGCCATCGGGACGTAGAGTGTGGCAGGTACGGGTTCGCGCAGGTTGCGATAGACGGCGTCTGCGACGACGCCAACGATCTCCTTTGGTACATCGTTGTTCTTCAGGCCTGGGAAGTTCCGATCGTGCACGGTGTGGCCGATCGGGTTCATACCATTCATGAACTTGCGAACGAAAGTCTGATTGACGATGGCGACGCGCGGCGCACCCGTGCCGTCGCCGTCAGTGAAGTGCCGTCCGGCAACGAGCGGTGTTCCCAGCGTCTCGAACCAATCAGGCGTGACCGCGTTTTTGAACGTCATGCTCTGACGTCCTGGCAGTGGCGGAACATCCGACACCTCGACGCTGCCGTTCCATCCTTGACCCGTCACCGGCGTGATGATTGAAAGAGAGACGCCGGCAATACCCGGCACGGATCGAACTGCCTGCCGAACGCGCTCGAACAGCGCCGGCCGATCTGACGCCGCAATATGTGCGCGTTGCGCGTCCACGGTTACGACAAGCACCCGGGCAGGTTCGAATCCGAGAGGCAGGTTCGCGAGCGTGGCGAACGTGCGAACGAAGAGCCCGGCGGCCGCCACGAGAACGACGGACAGGGAGACCTGCGCGACTACGAGCGCGCTGGTCATTCGAGCGTGGCCGTGCGTCGCCGCGCTTCGGCCATGTTCCTTGATGGCTTCCATTGGTTTGACGTCAGCGCCGCGCACGGCCGGCGCTGTGCCGAACAACAACACCGTGATCGCGGTCGCCACCACGGTGAATCCAAGCACCCGCCAGTCGAGTGACAGATCGAGGAAGACGCGGTTGGTTTGGGTCGACATCTGCGCTATCAGGAAGTGGCTACTCCAGCGTGCGAGCAGGATGCCGAGCCCGGCGCCGATGGCGGCCAGGACCACGCTCTCAGTCAACAGCAGCCGGACGAGTTGGCGGCGCGACGCGCCCAGTGCGAGACGGACGCTCAGTTCATGGCGACGGGCGCTCGCGCGGGCCAGCAACAGGTTGGCGATATTTGCCGCCGCGATGAGCAGCACGAGGCCGACAATGGCCATGAGTATCGTTGCCGCGCGTTGATACCGTCGGCGCAAGGCCGAATCACCATTGGCTGCCGGTACCAGCGTCAACGGATCTTTCAGGTAATCCGCCCACCCGGGACGGGTCGCCTCTCTGATCTCCGGCTGCGCGCTTTGCAGCGCCTGGATGGCTGCCTCGCGCGACTGGTTCGGCTTCAGTCGGGCCATCACCGACAACCACCATGTCGAACGGCCATCCAGCCACGTCTCGCGGCCGCGCACGAGCGGTTCGACGCCGAGAGGCAGGACGATGTCGAAGGTGCGGCCGACATCGGGTCCGAAGAAGCCCGGCGGCGTGACGCCGATCACCGTGGTTTGGACGCGTTCGACGCTGAGAGTGTGGCCGATCGCATCGGCAGCCCCATCAAACCGACGCTGCCAGAAGTCGTAGCTGATGACCGCGACGGGCCCATCTGGACCCCCGCCGCGCCGATCATCCGCTTCGCTGAAGGTGCGGCCGAGGACGGCCGGAACGCCGAGAGTGTCGAACATGCTCGCACTCGCCCAGATTCCCTCGACGAACTCCGTTTCGCCGCCCGCCGCAAGATTGAAACGGGTGTTCGACCAGGCGAAGGCGCGATCGAAGAGCTGCGGCCGCTGGTGAATCTGATCCCAAATCGGATAGGTCCAGTTGCGCTGGCCGCCGGCGGAGGCCTCGTCCAGTTGAACAAGCTGTTGGGGATCCTTCACCGGCAATGAACGCAGCAGGAGGCTGTCGACAACCGAGAAGATCGCGGTGTTGGCGCCAATCCCAAGCGTCAGCGACAAAATGGCGACGACGGAGACGATTGGCGTCGCCCATAGCGTGCGTATCGCGAGCCGGAGATCGTTCATAGGCTCTTCCAGAATAGAGACGGGTCCTTAGACGGCGAAGAGAAGGAATTCGTTGGCCAAGACAGAACGGCTGCCTCACGAAAGGGGAGTTCACTGCCCCCCGGGACCAAGCCGATTCACGACCTTGCCGTCAGCGTCCAGGAATGAAATGCCTGGCGTGCCGTCGGCTGAAACCTGCAACACGATGCGCTTTCGTCCGTTCCGATCCATCAGCGACACACTCGCCACACCTTCCTTATCGTGCCCGATGACGACCCGCCGCCGGTTACCCGTCGTATCGGTGTCCGACAGTGTGAGCCCGACGATGTGGTTCTTCGAGTCCTGGACGCCGGCAAGCTGGACGAACTGCGACGTCGCGTCGTAGCGATCGAACGACAGCGCCACGCCGGCATCGACCACTTCGCCGTTCACGTTCCGGTGGCCTCCGAACACGAGGCCGCCGTTCTCTGTTCCTTCATCGTTATAGAACAGCATCCCCGCGTATGGTCTATCGACCGGTGGATTTTCTTTGCCCCGGACGATCACGCCGGGCAGCCGGTCGTGATTTGAAATCACCATGCGGAGCGTGCCGTCGGGTTCCCGGACGTTGAGGCGGCGCACCTCGATTTCGTCGAACCGTTGTACTTTTGCCGCGGCGGATCCAGCGAGCGTGAATGCGGTGAGTGAGGTCGTCAAGACGGTCGAGTAAATGACCAGTATTTTTGTCAGCATCGGACGTTCCTTTCGGGCACACGTTTCTGCGGGCGCGCCGCACCGGTATACGCAGTGGAGATCCGTACGGTTCAGGCCAATGCTTGGTTGCGGCAGTTGACAGGGAACGTCTCACAGCCAACAATGGCGGCTCTAGCGTTCATGCCGAAGAAGACAGAACCGCGGCGCGTCCGTTCGGTCGGGCGGATCCCGACCGCCCGCCGGATCGACGTCACTCGCGCGGAATTCAATCGGACCATCGCGCTGCTCAACGAACGCGGCAAAATCCTGAACGATCTTCGCCACAATCAGGACGTGCAGTTTCAGCGGTTGGCGCAGCTCCAGGCCGAAGTGGATCTCATCCGGCGCGCCCTCGACCGACTGCAACGTGGCGTCGCGTAGCTCGTCAACGCCGCTCTCGCTGCCCACATCTGAAGCGATGAACCATGCGGAATGGATGGGACACTCTTTCTACGGCGGTTTCTCGCGCGGTTTCCTGGCGCGTGGACTATCATGGTTAATGGGCGGACGGCCCGCCCGATCTGAGTCCTGGGCTCGACGTAACCTGGGGAGTCATCATGAACACCAGCCAGGAATTGATCGAGACCTACCTTGACGATCTCCAATCGGAGATGGAAGCCGGAGGGCGGCAGGTCGACCGCATGCGCGCCACCCTCTTCGAGAAACAGCTCAAGCAAGCGGCGATGATGGGCGAACTGGTTCGCAGGTTGGAAGACTTGCGCGCGTCCGTCTCGCAGCAGCGGGAAACACTTTGCGCCCTGCGCGCCCAGATGCGAGCGCACCGACGACACGACGTGAAGTAGACGGCGCCATGCCCCTCGTCCTTCTCACGCTGGTTGTCGCTGGTTTAATCGTGCTGGCGTGGGGATTCTGGCTCAACGCGCGCGCAATCCGCCGCGACATCACTCGCCGCTATTCCGACATCCAGGCTCGCCTCGAATCGAACGCCAACGACATCCTCGATCAGATCGTCAAACCAGATCGTCCCTGATCGCAGAGCCTGGTTGGCATCCCTCAGTTGTCATACTCGTTAATCGGATTCAACCGCCGCCCAATCGCTGTCAAGCTGCGAACGTGCCAAGATCAAACAAAAGAAGGGAGAAGAGAGGAGCAAAAAGTTCTCTGGTTTCTCCCGTTTCTCTTGTTTAGCTTTGGCAGCGGCTGTCGTTGATATTGAGAAGGGGCGGCAGATTAGAAAGCCGGCCTGATATTGACGGCGAACCGCCAGCCGGGTTGACGCAGATCGAGCGGGCGCTCGGCTCCGACGTCGACGATAAGACCCATCGCGTTAGCCCGGACACCGCCGCCGACGCTGCGGATGAGCGCGTGCGACAGCGTGGTGAGTCCGAACGGGCGGTCCGCCGACCCCCACGTCGTGCCCGCATCGGCGAAGGCGAAGACGTCGAGCGGAAGGGCGCCGTAATGAAAGCGTGAGCTGAACACACTGAGAAGCGGCGCCCGTACTTCGAGTTTTCCGACGAGCACGCCGGTGCCAAGCATGTGGTCCAGCGCAGGACAGGGGCCGGCGCCGCATTCGGATCCAGCGACGCGGCTCGCTCCATAGCCGCGCACCAGCCACGAGGAGCCGAGGTAGGTGGAGAGTAGCCGTGGATCGTTGCTGCCAGGGCCATACCGCGCCGACTGCAGGATGCGAAGCGCAATCGTGTACGGACGGACTGGCATCATGTAGCGGCGATAATCGGCGAGCACATTTACATACGTGGCCCCTCCGGTCACCGGTGCGATCTGCAAACGGTATCGGCTGCCAAGGATCGGACCGGTGCCGCCGAAGATTGCAGAATCCCCGACCAAGGCCACCGACACCTCGCCAACCGTCAGCGGCGACACCGCGGCCACATCGGTGGGGCGGGTTTCGACCAATCGACCCGTGCTCGAGGACACGACGTCTGTTTCCGCCTCGCGTTCGTACAAGTTCTGGCGGGCGCCGACGCTGAACTCGATTCGTTTCCAGCGGTTCAACGGATACGCGACGAACGCCGACAGGCCGCGCTCCGTCCACACGCGCCGTTCGCGCGTCCGCGTCAGCGTGGTGCCGTCGTCGCTGGCCTCAATTGGCGACCGCCATTGGCCGACCTGAGGCACCTGGTTCAGCGTCAGTCCCCAATTCCGCCGCGACCCTCGATCGAGGTACGTCGCGATGAATGCGGATTCGTCAACTTTGCTGCTCAAGTGGACGGCTGTGAAGAGTTGCCGATCGCCAAGGAGATCGCCGAACAGGAACGAGCTGCCGCCCTGCACCGAGGTGCCGAACGCGCCACCACCGGCAGAGAAGTAGGGCATGCCCAACGCTTCGAGACCCAATCGCGGCCGATACTTTCGGTCGGTGGACGTGCGGCTGGCGGGATCAACAATGGCGGGTAGTTGCGGCACCGGCGCATCGTCATCGATCGGATGTGTTGACAATTGGGGAGCAGCCTGTGCGGGAGCGGCCTCGACTTCGCGGCCATCGAGGGCGGAGCCCGACTCGATGGCGTGGATCTCGTATCCGCCGCCGGTGAACACGCTATAGGCGAGCGTTCCCGATGACGTGGCAATCGAAAGCGCCGGGCTCAGCCGGGTCACGCCGCTCACGCCCGTCGAGACATCCGTGACCTGGAAGACGCGTCCGCTGCTGCGATCGACCCTGAAGATGTTACTGATGGGCCCGTGGTCGCCGACGAAGAACACGCTCTCGCCGTCGGGGGACCAGGCGGGGTCCCGCTGAGACGCGACCGCATCGGCACCGAGGGGTGCCAGCGTGCCGCTCTCCAGGTCGATCAGCGCGATCTGCAGCGATCCCCATTGCAGCTCACGCAGCTGAGTCGAAAAGCGGTCCGTCGCGAATGCCAGGGAGCGGCCGTCTGGTGACCAGGCGGGCTCGACGTCGGCGAACTGGTCGTGGGTCAGGCGGCGAACGCGTTCTCCGTTCAGATCGATCACGAACAGATCGGTGGCGCCTCCCGTCAGCGCGGCAAAGGCAATCGAGTCACCGGTCGGTGACCACGTCGGGCTGTAGACTTCATCGAACTGCTCGAACCGCATCTCTCGCGGCGGGGCGGGACTGTTCACGTCGAGCAGAATGAGTGACGGACGTCCCTCGCGGATTGTTGCCAGCGCGAACAGGCTGCCGGTTCGATTCCAGGCGCCAGCAGAATGCAGATACTGCAGGCTGTCGAACGCGGTATTCGCGGCAGTGGTGATCAGCTTTCGGATCACCGCGCCCGTGTGTGCATCGGCGAGAAACAGGTCCACCGACAGCTGATCCCTTTCCGAGAAGTAGATCATTCGACGCCCATCGGGGCTGAGTGATGCCGCAAGATTCAGCCGCCCGCCGCCATGCGCCGTCGACACCACGGCGGGATTGGTGGGAGCACTGGCGGTGGCAGCACCGTACTTGTCGCGCAGAGAGCGATGCCATGCCGTCGAGATCGTCTCGACTGAGTCGCCCGTCAAAGACTCGAGACGCCGGCGCGCGTCGCGTTTCGCTCGAAGTGCGCGTGCCGGCAGGTCGGGCCCATACCGTTCCGACAGATAGGCCCACAACGCTGCGCCCCACCGATAGGGGAACAGGCGGGGCGACGACAGTTCGCGGATCTCCGGCAATCGCTCGCGTGACGCTGCGTCGCGCATCCACATATCGGTCAACCGATCGTCGCCGCCGAGCGTCAGGAACTCAGCCATGCCTTCGACGAACCACAAGGGGACGTCGAGAGGGGACTTCGCTTCATCGGCAATGTCGTACTGAAACGCGTGGACGATTTCGTGCCCGAGCACGTGGTCTGTTTCCGCCAGCGTGGAGGCGAACGGGATGACGATGCGGCGCTTGCGCGACTCGGTGAACCCGCCGGTGCGTTCGTCGATCAGACCCGACCAGACGTTGGTCTGCTCGAAGGTCCGATGGCTGGCATACAGGATCAACGGCTGTCGCCCTCTCAGCGAGTGCTGGAGCACCTTTGACAACCGCGTATACCAGCGCTCCGCCAATCTGCCGGCGGTCAGTGCAGCGGGGAGATCTTCGTGTGGATAGTAGAGGTCGAAGTGTTCCGTGGCCAGAACACGAACATCCGCATGGTCGTACTGAACTTTATTGCGGCCGAAATATTGTGCGTTGGCTTCGGACGCGCAGTTGCCGAGCAGCGCAGCGGCAACGCCAAAGGCGAGGAGCGGTCGTCCCATGGGCACCCCGTCGAGGTTCTTCCGCGGGAGAGAACGACGCGCCCAGCCCGCATGCGCAGCGGGTTATTGCGTCCTGATTGTGCGGAAGTTCGGCGCCAGATATATCACGAGGTCGGGAAGCGGACAACGGTTTCCTCGGACCGCGGATCCCGCACCACGGGTCCAGGCTTCTGCCTGCGATTCACTGAGCCCACTGCGCCACTTGCGCCTTGACGGTTTTCTCGTCCCCAACCACGACGAGCGACATCTTGGCAGGCGTCAGGTATTCGTTGGCGACGCGCCGCACCTCTTCGGGTGTGACGGCCATGACGCGCTTGACGTAGGTGGACAGGTAGTCCGGTCCGAGCTTGTGGAGATCGACGAAGGCGAGACGTCCGATCACTCCCGTGCGCGATGCGTTTTGGACGACGAATACGCCGGCCAGGTTGTTCTGAATGCCGCGCAGTTCCCCCACCGAGGGCGCCTCTTTGCGAAGGCGATCGATCTCCGAAAAGATTTCCTTGAGCGATGCTCCAGTCACGTTGGTGGTGACATCCGCCGTTTCAACCCAATCGGCCTGACCCAGGTGCGGCTCGAGCTGGCTGAATGGCGAGTAGGTGTATCCCTTCAGCTCGCGAATGTTGGTGGTGATCCGGGAGCCGAACGCACCCCCGAGCAGCGCGTCGGTCACTTCGAGCGGGATCCAGTCTTTGTGCGATGCGCTCGGAACGCGGAGGCCCACCATCACCGTTGACTGCGGTGCGTCGGCGCGATCGATCAGCGCGAACTGTCGTCCCGAGGCGGCAGGAACGGCGGGCGCGTCGGTTGCCTTGGCACCCGCCCACCCTTCGAAGGACTGCTTGATCGCGGTTTCAACGGCGGCGGCATCGAACACGCCGGCGACATACAGGCGCGCCCGAGGCGCACCGTAGTGGGTTCGATAAAACGTCTGCACCTGGGTCAGTGTGTATCCCTTCAAGGTGGCCTCGGTGGGGAACAACCGCCCGTAGGGATGCTCGCCGTAAAGGAGCTGCGCAAACCTCTCCTGCGCAAGTGCCTGTGGAGAGCTGCGCTGAATCGCAAGATTGCGAAGCAGGTTTCCTTTCACGCGCTCGAGTTCCGACTCGGGCAGACGCGGGTGTTGCGCGACGTCGGCGAGCTTCCTCACCGCTTCCGCGACGCGCTCGGACAGCACTTCGGTCGAAATCGACGTCGTGTCGGGGCCGACGGAAATTCCGAGCTCGCCACCCATGCCGGCGAATACTCGCGCCACGGCGTCTGCCGTGTCCGTCGTGGTGCCTTCGCGAATCAGATTCCCAGTGAGGTCGGCGAGCCAGATCTCATCTTTGTTCTCGTAGACGTTTCCCGCGGCGATAACCAGCCGGATCGCGGCCTTGGGCACTTGTCCGAAGGGAACCATCGTCACCGGCAAGCCGTTGCCGAGGGTGAATCGGTGGGCGGCCGGAAGTGCGAAGTCTTTCGGCGTCCCGGCGGCAGGAGGCTTCTGTTGGGTGGTCTGCTGAGCGCTCGCGGCGATCGCAGCGAGCGCGATGAGGACGAATGGTTTCATCGCGCCTCCTTCTCGCTCTGGGCGGCGGTCTTGCCGGGCGTGATCACGTAGACGGTCCGGTTTCCGGCACGCAGATATTCCTCGGCTGTTTTCTGAAGCAGCGCCGGTGTGACCTTTTCGAATCCGTCTTCGAGCTGATTGATCTTTGACGGATCGTCGTCAAAGAGCGCGAACGACGCAAGCAGGTTGGCCCGGCCAAACCCCGCGAACTGCTCCAGGTTGGCGTACAGATCGGAGCGCATCTTGACACGCGCGCGTTCGAGCGCTGACTGATCGAGCCCCTCTTTTCTCACTTTCTCGACAATCGCGTCCAGCGCGCCAAGCAGCGCATCCGACGACACAGAAGAATCGTGGAAGAACTGCGTGATCCATAGCATGGGTCCGCTGTAGTCGAACATGTTGCCCAGCCCGAAGTTGATGCCCGCGCTGACTTCGCCGGTGAGCCCCTTCTTTCTCACCAGTTCGTCATAGAACAGCGAGTCGGATCCCTCTGCCAGCGCCTGGTCGAGCAACCCGAACGCGTACCACTCCGGCGTCAGCCGATCTGGCGTGTGATATCCGATCCCGAGCGCCGGCCGGTTGGCCAGCGGATCCGTCCGGGACGCGCGCTTCTCTTTCTCCTGGCGTGACTCTTTCAGGTCGGGTGCCGGCGGCAGCTTCGCGGCGGGAATCTCGCCAAAATACTTCTGCACCCACGCCTTCACCTCCGCCGGCGAAAAGTCGCCGGTGACCACGAGCGCCGCATTGTTTGGTGCGTAGTAGGTCTTGAAGAAAGCGCGGACCTCGTCCACCGTCGCCGCATCGAGGTGAGCCATGTCGCCGTAGAAGTTATGCGCGTTGAACCAGTTCTCGTTTGCGGCCATCGGAAGATCGATCCACGGAAATCCGCCGTACGGCTGGTTCAGGACGTTGACCTTGACCTCGTTCTTGACGACCTCCTGCTGGTTCTTCAGATTCTCGATATCGATGTCCAGCGACCGCATGCGGTCGGCTTCGGCCCACAAAATTGGTTCGAGGACATGTGACGGCACCACCTGGAAGTAGTTCGTGAAATCGAAACGCGTCGATCCGTTGAGGAGGCCGCCATTGGATTCGACGAGACGGATGAAGGCCATCTTGCCGAGATTCGCCGATCCCTGGAACATCATGTGCTCGAAGAGATGCGCGAACCCGGTGCGATCCTTTGGCTCGTTGCGGAAGCCGATGTTGTAGTAGACGGCCACGCACGCCGTCGGACTGGTCGTGTCGCGCGACAGCACCACTTTCAAGCCGTTTGGCAGCTTGTAGTAGTCCACCGGCACGCGAAGCCGGCTGCCCGATGCGGGCGCGGTTGCCTGAGACGCAGCCTGCGGTGACGACGCCCGGCCGGTTATGCCTGCGGCGCCCATTACGACTGCGACAACGCTGACACTGAACGCCAGCTTCATGAATCGATCTCCTGTCAGGAAGGCGAAACGTTGCGCCATTATTTCATGCTCAAAGTATCCGGCAAGGCAGATGTGACGGGCGGGGGGATGGACGCTACACGGCGGGGGTTGCGGAGGGCACGGAACAAGATCAACAGGGCGTCTCGGACGCTCGAACGACGTTCTGTTTAGTGGGAGAACTGATATTCCTGGTAAACGGGGTCCGATGGCAGCACCTGTTGCCGTAAAAACGTCCAGACCTCCTGGTTGATATACGGCGCGCGGTCGTAATACGCGTGCGTATGTGCTGCCAGCTCGGTGAGCTTGGCGTCGAATCCCCGCGCCTTCAGCGCGTCACGCGTGGCGCGCACGGCTGGCAGTGGGAACAACGCATCGTCGGTGCCGACCCAGATCGCGATCGGCGTCTTGCGCGCGGCACCTGCCATGTTTGCATAGAGCGATCGGTCCAGCGTGCCAGCGTGGGCGCTGACTGCGGCAAAGTACTGGGACTCGAGGACCGCCATCGCCAGGGCATGTCCCGCGCCCGCCGAGTGACCGAACAAATAGACGCGGCGGCGATCGATGTTCTTCTGATAGGCGAGGAGTTCCACCAGATCATGCAGGAAGTCCGGTCCGTCTTCAGGAATGCGCCAGCCTTCGGGCGTTGTCGCGTCTGGCGCGGCGAGGATGATGCCTTCTTTTTTCGCGAACGGTCGCCACGGATCGATGAGCGACTTGCCGTTGCGGCCGGACCCGTGCAGAAGGACCAGCAGCGGAGGGACCGCCGTCGCCGACTCGGGAACGAAGAGGTAATAGGTTCGCGTGCGTCCGCCAGATCCGAATCGCTCGACGGTCATCTGGTCTGCGGCCGCAGCCGCCGTCGGAACTACGAACGCGAGGAAGCCAGCGATAAGTATTTTCAACTGTTGAGAACCAAGTACTTGATCTGGCTATTTCGCTTTACCGGCAATCATCTCCTTCATCGTCTGCTTCAGCAACCCAAGAGTCTCGGCGTCTCCCTTGAGAAGCGACGATGCGAATGATTTGGCCTGCTCGAGCGTGATGTGCGGCGGCAGGGGCGGTACGTTGGGATCGGTAATGGCATCGATCACGAATGGGCGATCGGATTCGAACGCCATGTCCCACGCGCGCCCAACGGCGTCGGGGCTGTCGACGCGGATGCCGCCGAGGCCGAGCATGCGTGCGTAGCCCGCGTAGTCAAAGTCCGGTACGCCCTGAGAAGCGTCGAACTTACGATCGCCGGCGAGCACGCGCTCTTCCCAGGTAACCATATTGAGATCACGATTGTTGAGGACGAGCACGATCAAGCGCGGATCGCTCCATTCGCGCCAGTATTTCGCGATGGTGATCAGCTCGTTGATGCCGTTCATCTGCATGGCGCCGTCGCCGGCGAGCGCAATGGCGACTCGATCCGGGTAACAAAACTTCGCGGCGACCGCGTACGGCACTGCCGGCCCCATCGTGGCGAGGCCACCGGACAGAGAACCCATCATGCCCCGCCGGAACTTGAGATCGCGCGCATACCAGCTTGCGGTGGTGCCTGAATCCGCGGAGAGAATGCACTCGTCGGGGATCCGCGAAGACAGTTCCCAAAACACGCGCTGCGGATTCAATGGATTCGCATCGGTCATCGCGCGCGCTTCGAGCAGCTGCCACCAGTCGGAGACGTTGCGTTCGATCGCCTCGCGCCAGCTGCGATCGGACTTGCGCTGCAGCAGCGGCAGCAGCGCACGGAGCGTCTCTCCGCTGTCGCCGACCAGATTCACCTCCATCGGATACCGGATTCCGATCATCCGCGCGTCGATGTCAATCTGCACGCCGCGGACCTTCCCCGGAGGCGGAAGGAACTCACTGTAGGGAAAACTACTACCGACCATCAGCAGCGTGTCGCAGCCGGTCATCATGTCGTAGCTGGCGCGCGTCCCGAGCAGCCCGATCGCGCCGGTCACGAACGGATAGTCATCGGGCACCGCCGCCTTGCCGAGAAGAGCCTTCGCAATCCCGGCGCCGAGAACGTCAGCGACTTCGAGAACTTCGTCGGTCGCACCGAGCGCGCCGGCCCCGACGAGCATTGCCACCTTCGATCCGGCATTGAGGGCGTCAGCGGCACGCCTGAGGTCTTCATCGCGCGGAACGATGCGCGGATGCGTGATGCCTGGAGACGAATGCACGGTGCCGTGAACGTTGCGCGGCTGCTTGACCGCGTCCATCTGCTGAAGATCACCAGGGACGATGATGCAGGTGACCGTACGCTCGGCGAGCGCGATGCGGACGGCGCGATCGATCAGATGCGGGAATTGCTCCGGCACCGACGCAACGTGGACGTATTCGTGGGCGACGTCCTTGAAGAGCGAATGAAGATCGACCTCCTGCTGGTAGTTGCCGCCGATAGCGGATCGCGCAGACTGCCCGACGATTGCCACGACCGGCTGATGGTCCAGCTGCGCGTCGTAGAGGCCATTGAGCAGATGAATGGCGCCAGGGCCGGAGGTGGCGAGACAGACACCGACCTCGCCAGTGAACTTGGCGTGTGCGCACGCCATGAATGCGGCCATCTCTTCGTGGCGCGTCTGGATGAATCGAATACGGTCGCCGGCGCGATCGAGCGCGCCGAGGATCCCGTTGATGCCATCCCCTGGATACCCATAGATGCGCGTGATACCCCACTCGGTCAGCCGCGAAACAATAAAGTCACCAACGGTGGTCGCCATGATGCTGCTCCGGATTCCTAATACCCGCTGGCCTTCGCCTCGTCGCCGAGCTTCTTGCCGTTTCTCCAGGTGTTCGCGCAGAGCGGATGTGAAAACTGTGACGGACCGTCGACGCTGCTGAAAGTGATGTCGTCGGCAAACTGACCCTTCGATGGATCCAGCCCGGCAGCGTGACGGATCCGTTTGGCTATCTCGTGATCTGCGCAGGCGGTGTCGCCGCTGACGCCGAGTCCGCCGACGCGCGTCTGACTTCGATAGAGCGGCACACCGCCGCCAAAGGGAATCGCGCCGCCACAGATCTTGCCCTTGGTCTTGTCCGCATCGTTCGGCGACACGACGCATTCGGGGTTGAACGGATTGGGTTCGGCAACGCCCCACAGCGAGTGGCCCGGTTGCGTCAACGTGTAGAGCCGCGCCGTCGACAACGGCGTGTCGTCGGTGCTGAAGGCGTTCGCGGTGTAAGCCTTGGCTTTCGAAATGGACTGGCTGCCCGGCCACGCACTGGTCGGATCGTCGGTGGCGACCGCTGTCGCACAAATCTCGCCGCGACGATTCACGACGGTGGCCCATTCCATTTTGCCGGACATCAGGCCGCCGGCCTCGCTTTCCGACGGCGTCGAGCGCAGCCATTTCTTCAGATCATCCGCAGAAGGAAGGTTGCTGCAGTCGGCCTTGGCCGCGCCCGGCTGCGATCCGCGACTCTGCTCGGCGGAACTTCCGGGCTGCGTCGTGCCGGGATTCGTCGGTTGATTTTGCTGGGATTCCGCTTTCGAGCACGCGGCAGCGGCGGCCGCCACCGTCAGCGCGACGCACGACGCGCGGAGCGCGTTGAGCCTCTTCATGTGAGTTCCTCCCGATTGCATCTGCGCATGTCGCCCTTAACTGGGGGGATGCGGTTCATTCGGTGTCCGAAGCGATTTGACGTACGCCACCAGCTTCCAGACCTGGTCGTTGCTCAACTTCTTGCCCCACGACGGCATCCCCCGCGCGCGCCCCTCCAGGATGGTGCTGAAGATTTGCTGGTCCGTGTTGCCGTACAACCAGTCCTCGTCGCGCAGGCTCGGCCCCATCCCGCCGCCGGCGCGCCCGCCGTGACAGCCTGAGCAATTCATTCGGACGAAGAGCTCACGGCCCTCGGACGTTGCGGCCGTGTTCTGAGCGTACGGGTTGGTGGAACCAGGGGCCTCTGGCTCGGGTCCCGGAAGGGGCCCGACCGCTGCGGTGATCGGCGGCGGCGCTGAGGTGGCGTTCGGATCGGGTTTTCCGCGATGGCAAGACGCGAGCGAGACAACGAGAACAGCTCCGCCGAGCGTCAGCAGGACAGGCTTCGTCTTCATCCTCCGACTCTCCCGTCTCCATTCGCAAGCGGGACACCGTAAGAGCTGAGAATGCGGCGGATCTCGAGCGCACGAGCCTCGAGTGTCGCGTCGAGCGCGGCCGCCAGCGCCGTATCGCTCGGACGAACCGCCATGGCGATGTCAAACGCGAACGGTAACGATCCGTCGCGGGCGGGCACCGGCGAGAGGTGGAGCGGCGCGCCGGCCTGTTGCGCGGCAAACCCGGCAATGGGTCCCCACGCGATGGCGACGTCGGCCTCGCCACGCCGCACCGCGTCGACAGCTCCGGAGGACGGGCGCGGCTTCGAATAATCGCCATAGACGGGATATCCATGCACGTTGTCGAAGATGCGGCGAACCGCGAGCGCCTGTGCCGGTGGGGGATTCTCGTAGTCGTCGCCGGTGATCGGGATGGCAATGCGCAGAGTACGCAGGCGAGGATCGTCGAATGACGTGAGCGACAGCCGCCGATCGCGGCGCGAGACGAACACGTACGAAGACCGGTAGTATGGGCGCGTCACGTGCGCCATCTCCAGCGATGCCGGCACGCCCATCACCACGTCACACATCCCGGCCAGGAGCGTCGCACGCATAAAGCCGCGGCGTTGCGGGTGCCAGTAGTAGCTGACCGACTTGTGCAAGCCGCGGGCGATGGCCTCTGCGATGTGGTTCTCGAAGCCTTCACCCCGTTCGTTGGAGAACGGAAGATTGTTGGGATCGGCGCAGACGCGAAGAGTATCGGGATCGAGGCCGGCGGCTTCGACCACCGGCGCCGCGACGGAGAGATGCACCACCCGCGGCCGATGCGCGTAGTAAGCGCTCACCGTCAACCCGATCGACGCGGCGAGGATTGCCGCGCTGACGATGGTGTGTTTAGAACCCGAAGACATAGACCGTGCTGCCCGGCGCCGTATACTTCTTGATGTCTTTCATCGCCCCGACCACGCCCAATGCGGCGTACGGATCGTCAGCGGAGATGGTCGGGAACGCGACCGCTCCCATCCATCCGCCGACACCCGAGTAGATCGCCACGTACTGCTTGCCGTCCGGGCCCAGGTAGGTGATCGGATTGCCGACGATGCCCGACGCCGTGTGGAACTTCCACAACTCCGTCCCGGTACGCGCGTCGAGTGCGACGAACCAGCCCTCCATCGTTCCGTAGAAGACCACGTCTCCACCCGTCGCGAGCACGCCCGAATAGATCGGGAGCACGGCGTCTTTGACGCCCCACGCCTTTTTCCCGTGCGCCACATCCCACGCGACGAGCTCTCCCTGATACCCGCCGGGACCTGGATACATTTTCACGTCGGCGCCGAGGTACGGAGTTCCGGCGATGTAGTTGGCCTCGATCCCTTCGTAGTCCATGCACGTGTTGTGCGCGGGAATGTAGACCAGCCCGGTCTTTGGGGAAAAGGCGGATGGAATGAAGTCCTTCGCGCCGGTGGAGGAGGGACAGATCCCCGTCGTCACTACCTTGTCATGGGTTCGGAACTTGGGATCCTCGTTGGGCTTTCCGCTCTTCAAGTCGTAGGAGGCGGCCCAGGTCACCGGCTGATACGATTCTGCGGACAGCAACTCTCCATTCTCGCGATCGAGCACATAGACAAACCCGGTTCGGCCGGGATGAATGAGGAGCTTGCGCGTGCGCCCCTGCCAGTCCATGTCGACGAGGATGTTCTCCATGATCTCGTCGTAATCCCAGGCGTCGTGGGCGCTCGCCTGGTACGCCCAGCGGGCCTCGCCCGTATCGGCGTCGCGCGCAAAGATGGCGCAGGACCATTTGTTATCGCCCGGGCGCAGATCCGCGTTCCATACCCCGGGATTCCCGGTGCCGTAGAAAAAGAGATTCGTCTCGGGGTCGTACGACATGTAGCCCCAGACCGTCGCCCCACCGAGCTTCCATTGATCGCTGCGCCAGGAGGAAACCCCCAGATCCTTCCCGCGATCTTTTTCGTAGAACGGATGGAAGTTCGATCCGATCTTCACGTCGGTGTCAGGGCCCGTGTTGTACGCACGCCAGACTTCCTTGCCGCTGTCGACGTCGAACGCCGCCACGTAGCCTCGCACGCCGAGTTCTCCGCCGGAATTTCCGACGATGACCTTGTTCTTGATGACGATCGGCGCCCCGGTCAGGGTCTCGCCGATGTTGATGTCGCCAACTTTCGTTCGCCATGCCTGCTTGCCTGTTGCGATGTCAACCGCGACGAGGTTCGCGTCGAGCAGGCTGTAAATGATCTTTCCCTTGGCGAACGCCGGGCCGCGATTGACGACGTCGCAGCACGCGATGCCGACCGCACGCGGATCGGGATGCGGCTCGAAGATCCATTTGACGGCGCCGCCTGGCTTCGTGAGATCGACGGCAATCAGATTGTTGGGGAAGGGCGTGACCACGTACATCGTGTTGTCGATGACCAGCGGCTGTCCTTCATGCCCGTTCGGAATACCGGTACTCAGCGTGGTGATGGCGCGGAGGTTCTGCACATTAGAGGTGTTGATCGTGTTGAGCGGGCTGTATCGGAGGTTGCCGTAATCTCCCGTCGGCATGGTCCAGGTTCCGTTTGCCAATTCGGCCACGACCTTCGTCGTCGGCGGCGCGCCGGCGGGCACGCCTTGCGGTGCACTGGGTCCTGGCGACGCCGCCTCTTTGTCGCTGCACCCGGCGGCGACGAGCAGCACCGCGATCGCCGCCGCCATCCGGACGGCGCTCCACACGCCTTCCTCCTCTTGTTGACTCATCATTGACCTCTCGCGTATCACGCTCCGCGTGATCCGAATAGAAGTCACAGGCAATGGGAGTGCCGTCTCACGGGTTCGCTTCGCACGACAATGTTCAATGTCCAATGTTGAATGGGAAAGCCGGACCGATGCGCTGTTGAACGGCTGATGTAGCAGATCCTTACGAGCGGCCAGCTCATGTGAGCGGCGATCGACGCACGTGCGTTGACGCGGTCTGCGAGAGAAAATGACATCTTGTATGAGCCGCCCGATCGACGGGCCGCGCTATTGCAAGATAGAAATGTGACGGTGACAGTCGTTACGGCAGAGTGGGACACAGGCGAGTTCGACCGGTTCGGCCGCGGATATCCGCGACCGCAACTCGTACGCGATCGCTGGTTGTCGTTAAATGGTGCGTGGGACTTCGCCATGGACCCAGACGGTCTGTGGACCCTGCCGGCGGAGGTGGCGTGGGCCACCGCAATCAACATCCCATTCGCGCCCGAAGCGCCGGCGAGCGGCATCGGCGACACGTCATTTTTTCGGGCCTGCTGGTATCGACGAACCTTCGCGCTGGCTGACTGGCAGCCTGATACACGCCTGCTGCTGCATTTCGGCGCCGTCGATTATTGCGCCAGCGTCTGGGTGAATGGCCACCTCGCTGGCAGCCACAGGGGCGGATACACACCGTTCACGTTCGACATTACGCCTCTCGCCCAGGCGAATACCCCCCTCGAGATCGTGGTTCGCGCGGAGGACGACCCACAGGATCTTGCCAAGCCGCGGGGTAAGCAGGACTGGCAGCTTCGCCCCCATTCAATCTGGTATCCGCGAACCACCGGGATCTGGCAGACGGTCTGGATCGAGCGCGTTCCGGCGACAGCAATTCACTGGGTGACCTGGACGCCCAACCTCGAGCGATGGGAAATCGGTTTCGGCGCGGGGCTGTCGGGCGTTCGCCGCGAGGGACTTCGATTGCGTGTCCTGCTCGAGTGCCCGCAGGGTGTGATCGCCGACGACACGTATCGCGTGATCAACGGCGAGGTTCACCGGCGCATCGCCCTGTCGGATCCGGGGGTCGACGATTATCGCAACGAGCTGCTCTGGAGCCCGGAATCACCCACGTTGATCACGGCGCGGCTGGAACTGTGGGGCGAGCGCGGCGATCTCATCGATCGCGTCTCGAGTTATACCGCGCTCCGATCGATCGCCACGCAACGCGACCGCATCGTCTTGAACAATCGTCCGTACTTCCTGCGGCTGGTGCTGGACCAGGGCTACTGGCCCGAGGGAGGACAGACCGCTCCAAGCGACGCGCATCTCCGGCAAGACGTGGAGCTTGCCAAGCGCATGGGGTTCAACGGCGTGCGCAAGCACCAAAAGCTGGAGGATCCGCGCTTCCTTTACTGGGCGGACGTGCTCGGCCTCGTGGTGTGGGGAGAGATGCCGAGCGCGTATCGGTTCAGGTCCGACTCGGTCGAACGGGTCACCGCGGAATGGACCGCGGCGATCGACCGTGATTACAGCCACCCGTGCATCATCGCGTGGGTGCCGATTAACGAATCGTGGGGTGTTCCGAATCTTCCGGACAATCCGGCGGAACGGAACTACGTTCAGGCGCTGTATCACCTGACGCGCACGCTCGATCCGACTCGTCCGGTCATCGGCAACGACGGCTGGGAAAGTGTCGCCACCGACATCGTGGGCATCCACGACTACGATCACGATGCCCATCGTCTGCAGCGCCGATATCACGGCGATCGCGAAGTGCCGCGGATTTTCCGGCGCGAGCGACCGGGCGGACGTCTCCTGGTGCTCGGCGGCGACACGCACGCAGAACTGCCGATCGTCTTGTCCGAGTTTGGCGGCATCGCCCTGAATCCGTCGGGATCCGCCTGGGGATACTCGCGCGCCCAGGATGTCGAGGACTTCGCCCGCCGGTTTGAAAGTCTCATGCGTGCGGCCAACTCCGTCGGCCTGTTCAGCGGCTTCTGCTACACGCAATTTGCCGACACCTATCAGGAAGTGAACGGGTTGTTGACCGAAGATCGCCGCCCGAAATTCCCGTTGGCGCGCATCGTCGGCGCGGTCAGGGCGGAACACCCCACGCCGATTCCTGGCGAATTGCAGGAGCATGTTCAAGCGCAGACTGACGAAACCTGACCAGGCGCCGACCGACGGCTCACCGCACTCCGAGGCACACTTCCACATCGAGTGTTACCCTGCCTACCGCATGCGCAAGCGGATGACGGCATGACGATGGACTTCGGCGAGCTGTTTGGCACGCATCCAACCGTGACCGCAACGGCGCCGGGGCGCGTCAATTTAATCGGCGAACACACGGATTACAACGACGGCTTCGTGCTGCCCGCGGCGCTGCCGCTCGAGACCACCGTTGAATTTGCCGCGCGAGCCGACACGACTGCTCGCGTCTGGAGCGCAGATTACCCTGACCAGCAGCCGCAGCACTTCTCGCTGGATCACATCGAACGCGCACACAACTGGACCGATTACGTCCGCGGGATGGCGTGGGTGCTTCTCGATCACGGCTTGCGGCAGGGTTTCGATGCGCGCATTTCGTCGCACGTGCCGGTTGGAAGTGGGTTGTCCTCCAGTGCCGCGCTGCTGATCGCCGTCGGTCGGGCGATTCGCGCGGCTTTTCAGCTGCCCATCGACGACCTGCAGCTGGCACGGCTCGCGCGCAGGGCGGAGACCGATTTTGTCGGCGCACCGGTCGGGATCATGGACCAGATGGCGTGCAGCCTTGCCGACGAGTCGAGCGCGCTGTTTATCGATACCCAAACGCTTGCGTACGAGCGCATCCCGCTGCCGCGAACGGCGACGCTGCTGGTGATCGACTCGGGAGTTCGGCACAGCCACGTCACCGGAGAGTACCGCGTGCGGCGCGAAGAATGCGCACGCGCCGCGTCCGCGCTCGGCGTTGCCAGCTTGCGTGAGGTGGGCGCAGGAGACATACGCGCTATCAATGCGCTTCCCGAACCGCTCAACCGGCGGGCGCGGCATGTGGTGACCGAGAACGTCCGCGTTCTGGCGGCGGTGGAAGCGCTTCGCGCGAACGATCCGGTCGAAGTCGGTCGGCTGTTCGGCGAGTCACACGCGTCGATGCGTGATGATTTCCAAATGTCGACCCCGACAGTTGATGCGCTCGTGAACACCGCGCGCGCTGTACAAGGTGTATACGGTGCGCGACTTACCGGAGGCGGCTTTGGCGGCTCGATCGTGGCGTTATGCGAGCCCAGCCGGGCGCTCGCCGCAGGAGAGTCCATCGTTGGCGAGCAAAACCGTCGGCTTCCTGAACGAGCACGCGTGCTCGTTCCTGCGGCACAGTTCTTGGACTGATCGCGGATGTGATTCGCGATGTGATTTGTTTTTCTCACCTGCGTTGGAACTTCGTGTTCCAGCGACCTCAGCATCTACTTAGCCGGTGCGCCCGCGACCGCCGCGTGTTCTTCGTTGAAGAACCGCTCTTCGATGCCGCCGATCGATCCTATGTCAGTGTCACCGAGGCGCAGCCGCAGGTCTACGTCGTCGTCCCGCACCTGACCAACTCCGATCGCAGTCGGAGCGCCGATGTTCAGCGGCAGCTGCTCAACGAGATGATCGAGACCGAGGGTGTGCGTCCCGACGTCTTGTGGTACTACACGCCGATGTCGCTGCACTTCAGCGACCACCTGCAGGCGCCGGCGGTGGTGTACGACTGCATGGATGAACTCTCGAACTTCGCGGGAGCTCCACCGGGTCTTCGAGATGCCGAGCGCGCACTCCTAGAGCGAGCCGGCGTCGTCTTCACCGGCGGCCGGAGCCTCTACGAAGCGAAGAAGCACCTCCACCCGAACATCCATCCTTTTCCCAGCAGCGTCGACGTCGAACATTTCGCACGCGCGCGAACCCACGGCGCCGGGGATCCGCCGGACCAATCGTCGATTCCGCGTCCCAGGATTGGGTTCTTCGGGGTGCTCGATGAACGGCTCGATCGTGATCTGATTGCCGGCGTCGCGGCGTTGCGGCCGGACTGGCATCTGGTGCTGCTGGGACCGGTCGTCAAGATCGATCCATCGGCGCTGCCGCAGGCCGACAACATCCACTATCTCGGTCAGAAATCTTACGCCGATCTTCCGGGCTACCTGTCGGGGTGGGATGTCGCGATGCTGCCGTTTGCGCGCAATGAAGCGACGCGCTACATCAGTCCCACGAAGACACCCGAGTACCTCGCAGGTGGACGGCCGGTCGTGTCCACCTCGATCACCGACGTTGTGCATCCCTATGGCGATCTCGGACTGGCCCGCATTGCGGACGCGCCAGAGGAGTTCGTCGCCGCCATCGACGCGGCGCTCGCCGAAGATCCGGCGCCGCGCCTGCGTGCCGCCGACACGCTGCTTGCCACCATGTCCTGGGATGCCACCTGGCAGGCGATGTCGGACCACCTCGATTCCCTTTGCGGAAAGGATTCCGCTACATGTTCGATTACCTCGTCGTCGGTGCCGGCTTCGCCGGCGCGGTTGTGGCCGAACGCCTCGCCGCAGCCGCTGGAAAAAAGGTATTAATCCTCGACAAGCGTCCCCACATCGGAGGGAACGCTTACGATCACTATGACGAGGCCGGCGTCCTCGTTCACAAATACGGGCCGCACATCTTTCACACCAACTCGCGTGAGGTGTTCGACTATCTCTCGCGATTTACGGAATGGCGTCCTTATCAGCACCGGGTTCGCGCCTGGGTCGACGGCCAGCTGCTGCCGATTCCGATCAACCTCGATACGGTCAACCGGTTATACGGCCTGAACCTCACATCGTTTCAGGTGGACGAGTTCTTCCGCTCGGTCGCCGAGCCAAGGGCGCAGGTGCGCACATCCGAAGACGTGATTGTCAGCAAGGTGGGACGGGAACTCTACGAGAAGTTCTTCCGCAACTACACCCGGAAGCAGTGGGATCTCGATCCGTCAGAACTCGACGCGGCGGTGACCGCCCGCGTCCCGGTACGCACGAATCGCGACGATCGGTACTTCACCGACACCTATCAGGCGATGCCGCTGCATGGGTACACGCGGATGTTCGAGCGAATGCTCTCGCACCCGAACATCAAGATCATGCTCAACACGGACTACCGAGAAATCGAGCGGGTGATTCCGCACGGCGAAATGATCTACACCGGTCCGGTCGATGAATTCTTTCAGTTCCGGTTCGGCAAGCTGCCGTATCGTTCGCTCGAATTTCAGTTCGTGACCTACGAACGTCCGGTCTACCAGGACGCGCCGGTCGTGAACTATCCCAACGAGAATCCCTACACACGGTGCACCGAGTTCAAGTACCTGACCGGGCAGGAGCATCCGAAGACGAGCGTGGTCTACGAGTATCCGCGCGCTGAAGGCGATCCCTACTACCCGGTGCCACGGCCGGAAAATGCCGCCATGTATCGCGAGTACGAGGCACTGGCGAGGTTGACGACCGGCGTGCATTTCTGCGGGCGCCTGGCCACCTACAAGTACTACAACATGGATCAGGTCGTGGCGCAGTCGCTGACGCTCTACAAGCGGCTGATTGGCGCGCGGCCGCGCGTGATTGCGCAATCAGCGTAAGGCAGGCACCGGCAGTCGCGCCCGGCTGCGGCGGAACTCTTCGGCGTAGGGCTCATTGATCACGCGAAGGTAGTTTCCGTCCGCATCGGGCGCGAAGTCCCACAGCCCGCTGTTGTGCCAGTGAGTCGGATCCTCCCACTCGAAGCGGTCCACGATCGGGTACAGACACACGGCTTCAACCGGGATGCCGATGGTCATTGCCTGAATGACTTCGTCGGTGAGCTCACGAATCCACTCGGCGCGTCCGACGCCGACATGGCTCGTCTCGGCGATGAAGGTCGGCCGGCGATAGCGTTCGTAGACTTCTTTCAGCAGGAGATGGAACGGCACCCAGCGAGCATCGCGCGGATGAATGTGCCAGGCGATCTTGCGTCCTCCCGGATGCTCCCATTGGTTGTCGTGATAGAAGTTCACGCCGACGATGTCGAGATAACGCGGCTCGCCGCCGAGTTCAGGGCATAGCGCGCCTGACAACATATCGCACGCCTCGAACTGGCTGTTGCGATACGCCGCGGCTTCGGCGGCAAACTCGGGATGGCCCTTCGGCGGGACGACGTGGATGACCGGTTCGACGACGACAATCCGCGCCCGAGGATCGACGTTCCACACCGCGTTGATGCCGGCGATGCAGGCCCGAATGAGCTGCCGCTTCAGTTCGCCTCCACGTCCCTTTCCATAGGGATAGAACCAGCCGACTTCACCGGCGGCCCAGGCGAAAAAGGAGATCTCGTTGATCGGCGTGTAGAGCGGCACCGCATCGGAGGTCTCGCGCGCGTGCCGCGCAACTGCCTGCGCGAACCGCGCAAAGCGATCGACGAACGAGCTGCTGAAGATGTCGAGGCCATTCGGCCAGCCGTAATGACACAGGTCCCACACCAGTTGAATGCGGTGCCGCCGCGCGGCATCGATCATCGGGTCCATTGACGCGAAATCAAAAACGCCCGGTGTGGGTTCGACCAGGTGCCAGCGAACGGTTTCACGCACCGACGTGATACCGACCTCAGCGAGATTCGCGTAGTCCTGGTCGATGAAGCGGTCGTGCTGGGTCGCGTGGATCATGTCCAGGCGGACGCCCTTCGCGTTCACGTGACACGCAGACTCGAACCCTGCCATCCAGAAGGATGAAAAAATCTTCTGCTCTGTCATTTCATCGCGGCCGATGCAATGCGCGTACCCCGTCGACCGGCGCTCAGGCATTCACGGGGGCGCGATTCTCGTCGATGATCTCGAAGACATAACCGTTGATGGGTTCGCGAAAGAAGAACCGTTCGAACGGCGTGGGTCGCAGCGGATCGAACAGGCGCGCACCCTCTGCCTCGAGGCGGCGTTTCAACGCAGCAAAACCGGAGAGCGGATAAAACACCGCGACGTGGCGTCCGAACTCGTTCTCGAACGGCGAAACACTGAATCCCTCGACGTAGAAGACGTGCATCTCCTGTCCGCGCCCCAGATCGAGCCATACGAGTTCGACGGGAGAGTTGGTTGGGACGGGGAGACGACGATATCCGAGGGTGCGTTCGAAAAAGGACGCGGTCTTTTCGACGTCGCGCGTGGGCAGTGTCAGGTGGGCAAGGCTCATGGACTGTTAGATCGTATACTCGTAACCGCAAGCCCGATACTGCTTCGGGACAAGCCGGGTTTGCTTATCCACTCATGAGAGACGTGTTTCGACTCGCCCTCGCTGCACTCGTCGCCGCCGGCGCCGCAGGCTGCTCGAAGACCGACACCGCGCAGGCGCGCAGCCGCGAGGCGGCGCCCAAGGCAGTTCAAACCGAAGCGGTTCGGCAAGACTCGGTCCGGCGCGCCGTCGACGTCGTCGGGACGCTTGCCGCCGTCGACGAGGTGACGATTTCGTCCGAGGCTGACGGCAAAGTCAGTAAGATTCTCGCCGATTTAGGCGACCGGGTCACGGCAGGGCAACTCCTCGTGCAGCTCGATAATGAAAAACAGCAGTACGCCTACGCGCAGCAACAGGCGGCGCTCGCCCGAACGCTGGCGCAGTATGGCGCGTCGGACTCCGACCACCTGCCCGAGCTGGAAGACACACCGGATGCGCGCCGCGCAAACGCCGACCTCGTTCAGGCGACGCAAGCGTACGATCGCGCCAGCGAGCTGTTCAAGCGCACCTTGATCTCGCAGCAAGCGTTGGATGATGCGAAGGCCGCGCTGCAATCAAAACGCGCCATCTACAATTCGGCGATTCAGAACGCCAAGAACCTTCGCGCCAGCATCCAGGCCTCGGAGGCCACGATGAAGCTCGCCGGACGGCAGCTTCGAGACACCGAGATTCGCGCGCCGTTCGACGGCTTCGTCCAGAAGCGCTTCGTCAACATGGGAGAGCTGGTCAAGACGCAGATGCCCGTCATGGCTGTCGTGCGGCTCGATCCCCTGAAGGTCACGGCGGAAATTCCGGAAAAGATGGCGCCCTGGATCACGACCGGCCAGACCGTCGATTTGAAGGTCGACGCCTATCAGGACCGCACCTTTGCCGGGAAGATGTCGCGGATCAGCCCGGCGGTGAATTCCTCCACGCGCGCGTTTCCCTTCGAAGCGCTGGTGCCCAATCGCGAGGCCGTGCTGAAACCCGGGACGTTCGCACGCGTGCACATCGAAAGCAGCAAGGTGGATTCGGTGTTGACGGTCCCGTTCTCGGCGCTGCAGTACCGATATGGGGTGAATCGCGTCTTCGTCGTCCACGACGGCAAACTCGCGCTCCGCGAGTTGTCGGTCGGCGAACGTGTGGGCGATCGCGTCGAAGTGACAAGCGGCGTGAAAGCAGGGGAGCGCATTGCCATCACCGACGTCGACTCGCTCACAGACGGCGCCGCAGTGGCTGCTGGAAAGTAGCCGCCCAGGGATTTCTACTTTCCAACAAACCGATCGATCCCGCTGATCAGTTCTTTGCGTTCGGCGGCGTCGCTCGTGGTGCCAAGCCGATCGGTCAACGTCTTGAGCGCCGTCTGCGTGCCGGCCGCTGCAATGCGGCGAACCGTAAACGGGAAGAGCTGCGGGAGCTTCGTGGACGCCGCCAAACCCAGTGCCCGCGGCATATCGATTTCGACGGCCGGCTCCAGGGCGTACCACACCATCATCGGCTGGTTGTGATCGGACGCGTCCTCGGCGTGCGCCATCAGTCCGGTCAGCACATCCCACCGTTTCGCCACCGGCGTTCGCTGAAGCGCGCTCGCCAGATACAGCCTGACCAGCGGCGAGCGATCGTCGCGCGCCATCTTCGCGAACTGACGAATCGTTTCGTCGGACGGTTGTTTCGCTTCCACGAGCAGATACGCGGCCCAGCTCCGTACCCACTCGTTGTCATGCCTGAGCAGATCCTGCAAATCGCGCTCATTCAAGCCGTGCGTGACGTGCAGCGCCCATAGCGCGCGCAGCTTACGCGTCACATCCGGGTTGTCACGAAGCATCCCTTTCAGCCGGTCGTGCATTTTCGGATCGCCGCCGCGCTCCTGCAGAATGCGGCGGGCGTGCTGGACGTACCAATCGTTGGCCTGAAGTTGCATGTCCACCAATTGTTCGGAAGACATCTTCTGCAAATCCACCTGGACCCATTTGTCGGACGCGTAGCTGATCTTGAAAATGCGGCCCAGCGTCTTCTCGTGCACATCCGGATTGCTGCTGTGGCACTGGTTCTTGTCGTACCAGTCGATCACGTGCACCGAACCATCCGGTCCGTAGCGGAAGTTGAGCATCTGGCTCCAGGAATCGTTGGCCTTGAGGAAGTCCGGACCGTGTGTGGCGGCGTAGCCCGATCCGTCGCGACGCAGCCGATCCATATTGGCGCGAGCGCCATGAATGTTGTTCATCAGGATCGCGTCGCGGTACTCCTTCGGCCACCCGTTACCGCCGAGATAAATCATGGCCCCGGCATGCGCATGCCCGCCGCCGGCGGCATCAGAGCGGCTATTGCCCGCGTGCGGTCCCTTCGTGCCAACCCAGTGCACGTGATCGGCAATCGTCTTGATGTCGTCGTAGGTATTTGGATTGAGGTGCGGGCCCGCCTGGCGCTTGTATCGCGCGCCCTGAATAACCTGATAGAGATGTTCAATCACACAAGCGGTGATGAACCCTTGACCGTAGTCGTTGAACGCGAGACCCCAGGAGTTGCTGGTGCCTTCGGCAAACACTTCGAAGACGTGCGTCACCGGGTGGAATCGCCACACCCCGGCGTTGAGGCGTACGCGCTCGGAGTCCGGCGCGCCCGGCTTGCCGACGTTCGAGTAGGTGAAGACGCCGTGTGTTCCATACAGCCATCCATCCGGGCCCCACGTGAAGGTGTTCAGTGTCTCGTGGGTGTCCTCGTAGCCCCAGCCGTCGAGCAGCACCTGGGGCGGCCCCGCAGGCGTGTCGGTGCCCGGGGCGATAGGAATAAACAATAAATATGGTGCGGCGCCAACCCAGACGCCGCCAAATCCGACTTCGATCCCGCTGACGAGATTGAGATGTTCTATGAACACCTTCCGGCTGTCGAGACGTCCGTCGCCATCGGTGTCTTCGAAAATCAGAATGCGGTCCTGCCCTTGGCCTTCCGATGCCCGGATCGGATAGGTGTGTGACTCGACCACCCACAGGCGGCCTCGGTCGTCGAGCGTGAACGCGATGGGTTTGACGATATCGGGCTCGGACGCCGCGAGGGTCGCCGTAAATCCTGGCGGCAAGGTCATCGCTTTCGCGGCGTCAGCACCCGACAGGCCCGCATAGCGGAGGACGTCCATCGGGGGCAGCGTGCTCACATCGGACGGCACGATCTCGTTAGGGAAGGATGGGCGCGTGTCGTGGAACCGGAAGTCGTCGAAGTTGATGTGCGCCCACGGACTCTCGCGCAAGTACGCGGCGGTCGGTGCGCCCGTCTCCTCGTCGATCAACCGAATGATGATGTTCTTGCCGGCGTACGCCTTCAGATCGACGACCGCCGGACGGAACGCCGCCTGATCCGCGCCGGAAATTGTGTAGATGACGGTGTTGTCTTCGGCCAGCACCAACTCGACGCGGGTACTCGCAAATGCGCCGCCCGACACGAGAAAACTCGCGAACGGATGTGTGACATGGAACGGCGCGGATGACAACGTGCCCTTGCGCGCATTGCCGGCCACACCGCTGCTCACCCAGTACGCGCCGGCGACTCGTTGATCCTTGCGCTGTAGATCTTCCTTGACCAGCGCAAACGCGTCACCGGTCGCGGTCCAGCCGTCGAGCGTGCCGCTTTCGAAATCAAGGTTGAGTGTCCGGCCGTCTTCGGAGGGCGCGAGGCCGGGTGACTGCACGGGCTGCTGGTCCGACACCTCGAGCCGCCCCTCCATTCCCGCAGCGCGGTGCCCTGGAACGGAGCAGTAATAGGTGTCGCTCTCCTTGGCCTTGAAGGTGACGTTCGACGTCGCACCCTTGTCCAGAATCTGGGCGCTGCGGACGTTATGTTTCTCGAGCGTGACGTCGTGCACCATCAGCTCGCCGTTGACGATGTTGATGCGCACGTTCTCGCCGGTGCGGGCCCACAACGTTGGGTTGCGAACGCCGTCGATC
>Ga0222622_10000105_pt1 | contig 28748 bp, 33 predicted proteins | sample PLM2_5_b1metaG_FD_177335 | JGI IMG/M metagenome (GOLD analysis project Ga0222622, IMG submission 177335) | Groundwater sediment microbial communities from an aquifer in East River, Colorado, USA - PLM2_5_b1 | ecosystem: Environmental > Terrestrial > Soil > Riparian zone | place: USA: East...
GCTGTCACAGCATCACGCAAGGTGAGCTGGGTAGCGGAGTCGATTGAGCTTATGCGGGTAAGAAGGGGCGTTGTGTCAGTGTCGGCTATAAGCACATATTCGTTTGATTCAAAGACAGAGGTGTCGGAGACAGTTACGACCTTGGAGCCGGTAAGCGTGTTGGCGGTAAGGTTTTGGAGACGAGTGCCTAGGGATACAAGATTCTGACCCTGTTTGGTATAAGTGCCTTCAGGGTTTATGAAGGTGGCAAGACCGCCTGAGAACTTGGTGCGGCCGGCAGATACTGTGGCGGCACCGTAGAAGAGGTAATAGGTGTTGGATACCTTAACGACTGAGCCAGTTTGCAGGATAGTGTCATCAAACGCTCCGGCTGTGCCTACTGTCAATACCTGGCCAAACTTAGTCCAGCTAATGCCGTCAGCGGAGTAAGCATAGGCCAGGTTCTCAACGTCACTTGAGTTACGCCCCGCATACCACATCTTCCAGCGCTTGGCAGGGTTTGCCTCGTCAGCTTCATAGATGACGACGGGGAACATGGCACGGCGCTCATCAACTGTTCCAGCCGTACCGTTTGCAATAATGGGATTGGCAGAATACTTGGTGTAGGTCTGGCCGTAGTCCTTAGAGATGGCAAGGCCGATCTGAAAGCGATCGGTGGATTGACGCCAGCCTGCATAGTAGAGGTAATAGATGTTGTTTACGATGACGAGCCAGGGGTCTTTTACCACGTTGGCTTCCCAGGTGGCGGCTACAGGAATAAGAAGAGGGTTTGCTGTGTCTCTCTGCCAGTAGACACCATCTATGGAGTAGGCCTGGCCTATGGAATAAGAGATCCCTGAAGGACCGCCATTATAGAAGGCTTGATAGCCGGGGCGGATATTGCCTGAGACCTGTTCAACGGAAGAGAAAACATCGGTTGAAGATAATGCGCCTGATGTAATCGATGAGGGATAGTTCTGCCTGACACTCAAAGAAGCGCGTTTCCTTTCTCGTCGAAGCAGTTCTTATGGACGACTTCTATAACTTTCTCTCTGACGACAGCCCTCTCGACTTCAACGTCACGCACAATCGCATTGGTAACATTAATGTCGGTAACAATCGAGTTAAGAACCATCTTATCGATAATTATCGGGTTAATAATTTCTTGATCTTTCAGAATCGGATTAATGATCTGTCTATCAACCAGTGTAACCTTATCAAGCACGATTTCTCTGTCTCGGTAAATCGGACGCTCAACTTCCACATCCTTGTACCTCATGATCACTTCTTCTGTGATTTTGGGCACCTTGATTTCTTTGACACGCTCATCAATGGCAAGAGAGAGTTTGGAGTCAATTAGACTTGAGACTCTCTGAAGTACCTTCTCCGCAATATCCTCAGCAATCACATCGGCTATGGTGTCAAAGCCTGTTGGAAGCTTGATGGGCTCCTCGATAAATTTTGGGACTTTGACGACTATTTCCTCAAAAATTGGCGATCTAACTCTATACTCAGTTTCAATAACTTTGAGTCCTGCAACTATCTGGATTTCCTTAGTTTTCCCTTCTTGAGGGTTAAGTTGTTGCATGCTTTCTCTTTACTCGTACTCGTAAGTTACAGTTATTTCTGAGTCCGCTGAAACACGAAAGCATTTGAATAAAGCTAATTGTTGTTGCCCGCGTAATATCAAAATTCCTCCATCTGGAAGGACATGTCCAACAGTTGTGCTAGGCGTTGTTCCGTTGTAAGTCCAGCGAATTGGATTTCCATAATTAGTTAAGAAGGCTTCCTGCGCACCTCCGGACATTGAGCTATCTTTGTACAAAGCCGGTGAAAGCACCTGTACTGCGTTAGTTACAGTAAGTTGCTCCATAAACTTGCCGCAGCCAGCTCTTTGATTGACTACAACAGCCATTTTCTATGCCCCTTGACAACAATGTTTAAAGATGTTATTATTGAAAGTACCATGCCACATACGCCTAAAATGATTTACTGTGCTTTCTGCAACAAGCCTTTTATAACGACTAGACCAATTCAAAAATGCTGCTCTAGGCATTGCAGTTCTTTGAAGAAGATAGAGTCTAATTCTAAGGTAATATGCTCTGCTGATGGATGTGCAATCATATCCAAAAGAAGTAAATTTTGTCCTCTTCACAAGCAGAGACTTTACAAATACGGAAATGCTAATGCTCCTTATAAGATCGCAAAAAAAGGTTCTGGTCACGTTACAAAGGCTGGTTACAAGACGATTTGGGCTGATAATAGACCAATTCTTGAACATCGTTATATTATGCAAAAGTATCTTAATAGGAAGCTTCATAGAAGCGAATATGTGCATCATGTTAATGGAAACAAGTCTGACAACAGGCTTGAGAATCTTAAACTCACTATTGCTTCTCAACATGCAAGGGAGCATTTTAATAAAAGGATAAAAAATGAAAAAGGTCAGCTTGTTTAAGCTAGTATTTTTAGCAGTATTCATAATCATCACGCAGACCTCAGATAGGACGTATGCTGTGAGTGATGGAACCTCATCTGGTGTTGTGGTTGTAACATGATTAAGCTCATAAGGAAGGAGGTAACATGCTTGTATTAATCATCTCAGTTCTATTGATAATTGCAGGAATTAAGTTAATAAACATTTAACCGCCAAAAAACTTTTTGGCACCTCTGACTCCGCCCTCAAATAGACCTACGCCGCCTGTAGCAACACCTACCCAACCTGCAGCTCTTAGAAGTTGAATAGCAGACCTGTATCCGCCAATAGAATCTATGGTAGATTTTGGAAGTAATTCTCTGACAGTAGCTTGAACTTCCTTGTCTCCAAAGTTACGAGCCATATTGTCCAGCAATACACCAACCTTAAACTTTGACTTAACAGAATTGTACTTGTTAAGCATATCACTGTAAGTCTTGTTTATTTGTTCAAGCTGAGGAAACGCATCCAGTTGACTTTTCTTAATGTGGTCTGCAAAGTCTATCAAATCGACTTCATGGTCTGACCAGTTAGCAAATTTTCCTTTGGCGTAATTAGATTTGACCGATGGAATGTTCGCAATCGCTTGTTTCAATTCCCTTGTCTGGTTAAGAGTCATCTGTGAAGCTGTTGATGGATCTTTAATGAAACCGTCTATCACATCAGGCTTTATAGTAGAGCCTGACCTTTTAAGACCGGACTTGATGTCGGAAACTAGTCTCGTATTGTCTTTTGCCATAGCTTGAAGCTCTGTAAATGCATTTTCTCCGTTAACTACCTGTGTTGGATTTTTTGCTATCAAGTCTTCTAACTGAGTTTCAAACCTGGCTCCAATGGCTCTTTTAGAATCAAATAGTGAAGCTCTAACTTCCTTGGCAAGTTCAACGGATTTAAAAGCTACTTTGTTTATTGCCTGAGTTACCGGAACGGCAACTCCTCCAATTGCGGCTCCTACTCCTCCCTGCAATACTCTTTGCTTGATATCCATGAAGTTATCAGGGGCTTCTGTAAATCCTACAAACGCTCCCTCTGACACGCCTCTCATAAAATCTTTTGCCATTGTTTTACCTACTAGACCTGGAATGCTTTTAGAAATGGTAGAAGCAGCTTGAGTCGGAGCCACAAGACCTATTATTTTGCCAATATTCTCTGAAGTTTTATCTTCTGCTTCAGGATAAGATAGATTGCTTGATTCAAGAATTTTCTTAGTCATGGCTTTAGGAATCCCAAATGAAGCTGTTTGGCTGACTCCGTCAATCATTGTGCCTATGGTAGATTCCATATTGTTTGGCTTGGTTAAAGTGCCTTGGGTAAGTTGCTCGGCAATAACACTTGGTAGTGAATTTCCTGCCATAAAGGCCTTGCCGATGAACTGTCTTACTTTAGAAGCTCCTTCATCCAAAACTGTTTGAGTGGAGCTTTTAGCTGGTTTAGTTTCAGCTTTAGTTTCAGCTATAGGAGAATCACTAACAGCCAAATCAGAATATTGATTTGACGTATCAGGCACGGATAAATCTGCGTATGGATTATCTTCCACTACTTGAGACCTCTTTTTTTTGCTAGTGCAACCTTAGAAGGATGAACCTGAACTTTAGTGCCGTCAGGAGCTGTCATTGTAACCATACTGTCTTTTTGAGAGATGCTTTCTGATACAGAGCTCTTGTAGGGAGTCATGTTGAGATAGTTCTTAAAGCTGCTTACAGGAAGGTTATCAGATATTCTCTTCCTAGAGGTCTCCTCAAGATTGGAGTAGCTCTGGTTAATGAGGGAGCCTACTTTCTCATCTCTTAGAGATTCATTCTGAATCCCAAGCCTGTCAATGTTCTCCCTGAAGTATTTGAGAACAGATTGTGTGGAGCCTCCGATTTCTTTTGGGTCGGCACCAAGGTAGATTGCAAGGTTAGCCAAGGTCTCTTTGGCAGTAGTTTGTTTAAGCCCTGTGATAATGTTTTCTGCGACTTGTCCTTGGTTATTGGGAGATAGGAGAGATGCAAGGGACATTGCAAGTTCAAGATGAGCCGATGGAGGCACTTTGATTTCACCTGTCTTGGGATCAGTGTTCTGGTCTAGCAGGGTTCTAGCCTTTACGGCTAGGTCAACATTGCGATTGCTGATTCCAATGACTCCAGTTCCTTTCTCAAGCGGGGCATTTAAGTCGGCTTTAAGCCTTGTTTCAAGTCTGTCTTGTTCAAGGTCTCGTCTTAGAGACAGATTGCCTTGCTTGATTGCCAAGGCTTCTTCTGATTGAAACATATCAGGTGCGATCATCTTACCTACACCGAGAGCTTCGGTTGCACTGAAACCGACTTTACTAAGCTTATCAAACTTTTTACTCATGGCGTCTAGTTCTTCAGGACTTGTGCCCTGCTTAGCCGCATTTGCTAATATTCTTTGGTGAATCTCATCAAAGATAGCTCCTGATTGCCTTTGGTCATCATTCTTCTTGATTTTCTCTTTGATGGCTTCCAAGGCCGCGGCTTGCCCGCCTGGTAAGGCGGTTCTGAAGGCCTCATCAAATGATTTGCCAAAGCCCATTAGAGTGCTCCTTTCTGAGCCATCCAACTGAAGAATGGTTTGATGATGGCCTTTAAGATAGGCTTCGTACTGATGAAGTTTGCTATGGATTCACCGTACTTGATGTATAACAACCTGAGCCAGTCTGGGGCAGACATCAGAATGAACCTACGGGCATTATGAGTCCTGGGGTCATCCCAGCCATCGAAGACCGTGGCGGCAACCCAGCAGAAGAATGGAATAGCATTGCCTACTTTGGTGCCAAATGCACCTGAGGCACCCCCTGTGATACCGCCCAATATGGACCCGAAAGGATTTCCTGAGCTTGCGGCTTGAGAGCCAAAGATCGACCCTTGTGTATTAAATATGCTTGCATTGAAGGCATTGATTGAATGTTGGTTACTGAAGATGTCATTAGGAGACACATTCTGAACCAATTGACTTGTGCCGGTTTGACCTTGGACATTAGCTATGCCGCCGATGGGGACACGGCCTGCGGTTGATAACTGAACGTTAAGTCTTCTATCCTTCAGGCTCTGTTTTAGTTGCTGGAGCTGGACTGATTCGTCTATGCTTCCAAGAGGCGAGATTGCACCCAAGCCCCGCTCCGATTGGCCTGCTCTTACTTGTTCTAGGAGTCCCGGACTGAGAGCCTCAAATTCTGCCTGGTCATTGCCTCCAAGGTAATCGGCAAGGCCTTTTTGAGCGAGGCCTATCTCAGGATTTAAAGTATCTGAGATACGTTTGTACTGTGGAGCAAACCTTTCTTCGAGGTCTAGGGCGGCTTGGGCAAATTGCGGCCCATACTTCGATAGAGAATCAAGCTGCTCTTGGCTGAATTGACCGCCATATTGCCTCTGGGCTTCAAGGATTTTTGGAAGCGCGTCTATCTGGGCTTGGATTGCCTGGGCTGAGGTTTCAAGGTTTGATGGTGGTGCCGGAGGTGCGTTCGGGGGGTCTGGTGAGCCGCCTATGTTGGCATCTCCTTATTTAAAGGAGCATTATCAGATATCTGACTTTGCCACTTTGGTTTAAGATACTTTATTCCTAGATAATTACTAGACATCAGACACCTACCATTTTTTTAAAGTTTAATGTTGCAAATTCGCCATGCATTTTAATTGCCTCCAAATCATATGCTCTTGCTGCATTTATAAGACTGTTAAATGAACCAAGATAATATTCCTTATTATTATTTCTTATTTTTACCGACCAACTATTTCCTTTTCTAACAACTCCTCTATAACCACTTCTTGATTTTCTTCTTAAAGGTGTGTGAGCCATATTCTGACTTCCAGTACAAATTCTAAGATTTTTTATTCTGTTATCAAGACCATTTCTATTTATATGGTCAACTTGCATATGTCTAGGACAATCCATAACTAACCTATGAACATACACATTCTTTTTATTTATTGTAACTATTGAATATTTGATACCAACTTTAGAAGGAGCCAATGAACATATTTTTCTACCCAGAAGTTTTGGCAAACTTTTCCTATCTATTAATATTTTATCTCCCCTAGCTGATAAAACTTCCACAGTAATCTTCCTTTTTTATAAGTGCAATTATTTTTTCAAGACTATACAGTTTAGATAGTCTATCGTGATACTTGTGTCTTTCAAAGTATATCCATATGACGCCTTTGGATCTAAGCAGGGCTTGATGCATAAGGCTTCTGTAGATAGACCAGTCATTGTGATGGCTTGCATGGATCCATAGGTCGGAGATGAATAAGTACTCGCCACGGAATTTCTCAATGCCGGATTGACCGACTTGTTTAGAGGCGAGGTAAGCAATGACGCGGCCTGAGGAGTCCTTGACTGTGGTTATCATGTTAAAGAAAGATTGCCTGGTTAAGACCTGCACTGGCTTGGCCGTAGGGTGTGGTCTCAGGGGTGAAGGCTGTTGTCCAGCGGGCAACATTGCTTATTCTAATCTCATCTAACCATCCGTCAAAACAAAGCACACCGTTTCTTGCGCCACCTATTGCCCAACCATTTGTATCGGTAACGGAGGAACTATTAGAGCCTGAGCCTACAGACGTACCGTTCACATAGAAGTCACAGGCAGAGCCGTTTCTGACAAAGGCGATGTGATACCAAATGGCGGTACTTGGAGACCATGTAGCGTTAATAACAGTACTTCCCATGATAAAGAACTGAACGTTGCTGGATGAGTTCATGAGAAGGTCACAGTTATTCACAACTGAAGCATTGCGGTTTATGATGTATTTCTGGCTTATCGTATTGAATCTTACCCACATATCAATGGTGAAGCTGCCTGCGCCGAAATCATCAGCAGAGATGTGAGGTGCTGTAACAAAGGTTCCATTCACGCCGTCTACGAGATAACTTGCTGTGCCAAATTTCTGCTGTGCCGTGACAAGTTTTGCGCCTCCGTTTGCAGTCATGGTTCTTGCTTGAGAAGAAGAGTCTATGAAGGTGGTTGAGTTGTTTGTGCCGTCACAGTGAAGAAGGAGAAGTGTGTTGGCGTCATTTCCTCCGCCAGGCATCAGCTTGTCCTCAAGTATTTCAGAGCCAGCACGACTCTAGTTACAGTAGATGCAGAATCAACATTCACCCTCAGAGACTTCCCTGCGGCAATGGCGGCTGTCCAGCCGGTTAAGGTGGCGTCCTGTGCTTTGGTTGCGGATGAGAGTGTTGGCTTCGCGGATGCCGTGATGGTGTCGGCAACGGTTGGAGGATATGCACTGTACGTATCCACCCAAAGATCAAGCACAATGGAGCCGGACTGGTCTGCAAGCAGGGTGGATTCTGTGATGGTTAAGCCTACTGGAATATAAACATCAAGTTTAATGCCGGTTGTGATCGCAGACCCGCCACCATCTATGATGAGGTTTATGACGCCGGTAAGCGTCGTGATGTAACTGGCTAGTGGGATACCAGTTCCTGTTAAGGCAGACACATTGACCTTTGCGGCCGTTGAAATCGTTGCAAGCTTCGTATCTACGATTGCGGCAGAGGAGTTAATATCCGCGTTCACTATTCCGTTCGTTAGGGCGAGCTTTGAGTAGACAATGCCGGCAGAGGCTGAGATATTCACGTTCTCGATATTTCCGTTATAGTCCGTACAAAGTGGATCGACCTTTCCGTTTAGATTGGCTGCGTTTACTGTCTGGGGGTCAGCACCATAAGAGGGTAGGACTACAATAGCCATTTTAAGGAGTCTCCTGGGTGATATCGGATTGAAGCTGGTTAAGATTTGAAATGAGGGTTGTTCTCTGACGCTTTAAGTCGCTTAACTGCTTATTTAAGACGTCCACCTGTGATTGGATGACCGCGACCTTATTATCGAAAGAAGTCACATCACGCTGGATAAGATTGACCTGGGCATCTAAGACTGATAAAGAAAGGCTGGATAAAGGCACCTAAATCCTCCCTTCGTATGGCCGGGCATGAATTGTATATTCAAGGAAAGCCGGGACAGTGGATGAGATTGTGTTCTCGATCTTCACCCTTACCGTTTTCCCGCGGCCTTTAAACTTCGTCCTAAAGTTAGAGGCTCTGATTTGGTTCCCGCCTGTTGTGGCGGGGGTCGTAAACGGGGTTTGCAAGGCTCCCGATAAGACAGAAGTCCCAAAGCTTGAGAAGCCCTGACGATCTATATCGATTGAATAGTTGTAGGTGGCGTCTGAGCCAGTCTCAGCCACCATCTCGACCGGGTCAAAAACCTTTTCAAAGAATTGATCCTTGAAGTCATGTTGGCGGGAGATGATTGTTTGAACGATTGTGGTTCCGTTGTCTGTCTCGCCGAATAGGATTTTATAGCAAAGAGAATCGGCTAAGGATGAGCCTCCCACAATAGTTCTCGTATTGTCCCCGAACCCGAAAGATGTAAACGAGGAGAGATTCCAGGTGTTAATAGGTATCGAGGTCCAAGCGGAGCTGGGGTCACCGTTTCTTTCGGCTGCGACAGAATCCCAGATCACAAACCGGTTAGGGATGGTAGATGTCCCTACAGGAACACCCAGGATATATAGACCGTTCTCAAACCAGCCCACCGACTCTTGAATGGCGTCCTGATTGATATCATCCATAATGTCTTGGATGGGTTCAGATATGACACCAAGGCTGATCTTATCAAAGGTCGTGCGGGAGAGGAGCCTGACACTGTTGTCGTTGGCTAAGAATATCTGGTCATTTCCAATGTCGGCTACCGTGCGCCCGGCAGTGCAGCCGATTGAGGTTGCAAGAGGCTGGACTGTCCAATCGGTTAAGGGTGTAGCGCCGGTCATATTGAGAACAAAGATTGAGTCGTTCTTATAGATAATGAGCTCTGAGTTCTTAAACATCTTAAGCCAGGTGACTTTGCCTCCGTTACCGGAGCGGACTTTAAAGAGGTTTAGGGTCCTGTCCCAGGTCTGGGGGGCTAAAGTGTTGGAGAAGTAAACATAATCCCTTAGAGATTGAGTGAGGCTTCCCGCCGCAAACATCCGGTTATTGGCGGCCCATTCAGCAAATAAAGTGCGAGGAAAGCTCGTATTCGTATTGGCTTCGTCTGTCACGGCGAAGGAGGTGTCGATAGAGAACACATTATCTGTGCCGTTTAAGATGAATGTGCGGTCCAGGGCCTGGACAAAGTTTGTGGTGAGACCTGTTGTTAAGGTTGTAAGGCCGGTAATGTCGGTCCAATCGGTAAAGCCAGGGTTTAAACGTTGGATCTTTGTCAGGCGGGCTCTTAAGACTGTGTCTAGTGTAGAACCAGCGGAGAAGTGATGGAGACCTAAGATTTTGTTGGAGGTTCCGTTTGAAGTGCCGAGGAGTGTGAGACCTCCCCGCTGGGTGACTTTTCCTCGGCGGGTAATGATGCAGTTCTCTAGTAGCTCGGCTTGGTTTTCTTTGACAGAGGCGGGTTCAACGCCTGAGTTCTGGCCTCCTGAGAAGTCAGTGCAGCGTTCCTTGATGCGTTTGGAGGAGAGAATAGGCATTAGTAGCTACTCCCTAAGTCATAAAGGTTTCTCTGGGAATATGCTTTAGGATCTCCGTCGTCTGGGACAATCTGTGTGATTAAGTTTCTGGGGCGTCTTGAGTACCAAAGCTCAGTCACACTTTGTGTAAACTTCTTCTCCTGGGCAATGGCGGAGTTTTCCTGTCCGTCTTCCCAAAGAGCGTCTGAGACAACACCTTCAATAATTTCGTTGGCACATGGAATTATCGGAGCGTCATTGTCGTTGGAGAGGGGAAGCCAGCGCTTCTTGTACCAAACTTGGGCTGTGCAGTTAGAAGAAGGGGTGGTGGATAGCCTTATCCACTTAAAGTATGGCGCTCTCTCGGTAGGGGAGAGCCTAGAGATAATATTTGCAGATGTTGTTTTTTCTCTGACGGTAACAATTCCTGCTAGATCCATTAAGATACCGCTTGATGTGCCGGATGTGATGACTAGCTCTGAACCCGCGTCATAGGTGTTGGTTGAGTCGACTGCTGTGACTCCGGTCAAGGTCTTTGATTCAGATAAAGGCATGCCGTTTACCTCACCTGTGATTCTGATAACCATAGGACTGATGTCGGAAGCGGAAGTGGAGAGGACTTGGACTTTATCGGCTATGGACATTAAAGCAGAACAGGACTTAGAGCCAATATCGATGTAGTTATCGGGATTCCCGGTCTGGACGTTCCCTAAGACTTCAAGGGTGACGGCGTTAAAGCGGATATGGTCGCGGATATCAAGTGCTGTGATCTCCTGCCCGTGAGTTTGATCCCAGATCTTGATTATCTGTTCAAGGTCATATCGGAGAGCGTAATCTCTGATGCCTGAGAGAATGGATAGGCTATAGCTTCTATTCAGCTCATCCCAGGGGAAGCTCCTTAGGATTCTGTCATAGCGGGTACGGCACCAGTCTTTGACCTTGGGGAGGAGGTCGTTGGCGTTTGTTGTGGAGGTAGATGTGTTTTGCACAAGCGCCATCGCACGGACTTGAATTCTCTTGAATGTATCGTTTTGCATTAGTTTCTATCCATGTTGTAAAGTTTCCCAACTTCATTTGCAGTAAGCTGGCGGTCAAATAGTCTGACTCCGGTCATTGAGAAAGCTCCAAACCCGGCCCCAATTGCCCCCAGAGCGGCCGCTGAACACGTTACTGCGGTGGCTGATGTGACGGCTACATAAGCCCAACTTCCGGCGCCAAGAGTTGCTCCTAGAACGCCATTCACATAAACAGTCGGTGAGGTCCAAGATGTCGCGGCGATAGTACCGGACGTAATCTGAAGTGCCTGAGTTCCATTTAAATCAATCCATTCTTCTGTGGTTGTGTCCGTATTCACCCAAAAAGAGAGTGCGTAAATACTTCCAAGACTTCCAAGTGTAATCTTCGAGTTGGAACCGTTAAAAACCATCGCAGTGCCTGATTTCGTGTTTGCACCACGGGTCATATTGGATGGCGTATAAGATACTTTTGTGAGTCGATCTGTGAACTTTCCATCTTTCCCATCAAGTGCATCCAGCCAAGCAATAGTTCCACGGTTTACAGCACTGCGAGAGTTTCCAATATCTACATTTGAGAATTTCCATCCGGAGTTACCGGAAACATTGATTGAATTTCCTCCGGCATAAAACGTCCCGGTGGCGGCTGAATCCTGAAGAGAAAGGAATCCACATTCAACCATACCAACTGATTTTGATAGAGTTGCGGCACTGCCGGCAGATGAGGAATTTATTGTGATTAGATTATTTCCATTTCCAAAGTTATCACCTCCGGTGCCGGTTAATGTCGTAGTCACACCGGCAGGGAATGTTAGCGTCTTAGTTCCGCCGGATATTTTTGGGAGGGTTAAGAATGTATTGGCTCCTGTGAAAATTACAGGTCCACTTCCACCGCCGGTAATATTAATTGTGTTGAATGTTTGAGCGCCACCGGCGAATGTCTTTGATGAGGCAGACACATCTGAGATAACGATCTGGGACGTGCCTTTGTCAAAGGAAAGCAGGGTTTGTGTGGCAAATGTGAATATCGTTCCAACCCCTTTCAGTGTGAGTGTACTATTGCCAAGCTTCAGTGTCCTGGCGTTTGCGTTTGATGACGCAAATAGTCCGATGGAGTGAGATAGATTAGAATTGTCAGATGCGCCGTCCATTTGGAGTGTGCCGGCAGTCAATGTGACGGTGGCTCCTGCTCCGGTGGTAAGAGAGTCAATGAAAGCCCACTTGCCGGCCGCTCCGTTAAAAGTAATGTTACCGAATGTCTTTGTGGCAGTGGTTATGCTTTGCTGTTCTGTTGCAGTTGAGACAAACGATACTGCTGATGTTGCAGCATCTCCAAGGTTGTAGGTCATGCCGGAGGCCATCTTTAAGGCCACGCCGGCAAGCCCGGCTGTTGCGTCACCAATTGTGAGGGTTACACCTGCTGTGTGTGAGACTGTGCCGGCAAAACCGGTAAAATCAAGACTGCGACAAACCGAACCGGTATCGATTGTAATACTGGTAGTGCCAATTCCGACTTGAGCATCATCGGCGGCTGTTGGGGCAACACCGCCGACCCAAGAAGTTCCGGCAGAGAAATTCCCTGCAGCTCCATTATTCGCTATTCTTGTAGCCAATAGATTTCCTTATGCGGCCTGAGCGACTGCCACTGTTCCAGAAAGACCGAAGGGAATACTCATTGCATGGCCAAACTGGTCTTCTAGGATCATTGTGATAGTTCCGGCTGCACCAAAGTCTGAGTCGGATGGGGTGATTCGAGCAACCCTCCAGATCTGCTCGGTGCCGGAGGTTGGGTCATTAGTCCTAAATTCTCCGGAGACGGAGTAGAAGGCGGAGCCCTGGCCGGCGTCTGTTAAGGGGCCTACAGTCCGGTTTTCATTTCCTGGGGAAGCACTAACAGAGGGTCTGAAGCGGACAAGGAGACCGTCTGTTGTGGTCATGGTGAGGGAGGTTTTAAAGGAGTACCTCACATCGGTTGTGGAGTTGTCATCGATGGAAAGAGTGATTGTTTGAGAGGTATTGACGGTGTGTTCGATGCCGGTGGAATCTATGTACTTAAATTGTCCGGCGGTGAAAGTCAGGACGGATGCAACAGCGGCCATAAGAGACTCCTAGAAACTCGGTTGGCCTAGTTTTCTAGGTGAGGGTTTAAAAGAACTTTTTCTGCCAGATTCCGTGGAAGTCGTCTTGGACAGGGAATCTATACTCGTAGTTGGACCTACACATGATGGTGTTAAATCCGAGAGATTCCATGTGTTTTGAAATTGAACGCTTATTCCACATGATGAAATTGGTGTCATGCTTCCAGTGCATGAAGCAAGAAGATGAACGGGTATTGATGAAGTCGGTATCAACGTCCGATATGAATAGAATACCATCATCTGCAAGCAACTTCTTACAAAGCTCCAAACTTCCGACTGGATTTAAGAAACATTTAAGCGTGTGATACATCCAAATGAGGGAGTACTTCATGTTCTCAGGAAACTGGTGGGTCTCGAAGTCGGAGGCGATAATGTTGCCGACAGAGGTGAATGAGGTGTTCTTGTCGATGATGGTGGGGACCCAGCCGCGTTCAAAGAAGGCTTCTTCCTGATAGGTGTTGGGACGCCCTACGATGAGGACACGCCTGCCGTAGATTAGCTCCTCAATGAGGGGGGAGTAAATTAAGACAGGGTAGCGGTAGGTGGCTTCTATCTTCTTGTCGTATTTTGAGTGGAGGAGCCAATAGTTCTGGTCATAAACCTTAGTGGGTCTTTGAGAGTTGAAGACGATGCCGCATGAGCAGGAAAACCATTTAGAGGTCTTCCCGTCTTTAGCATTCTTCATGAAATAGACGTGACAGACATAGGCAGAGCAGACGGGGCAGTTGGTGACCTTGAGTTCTGGTTGAGCTAGAGGACTAGCTTCCCTTTTTAGATTTAAGATGGTAGACCTCCTTGAAGCGGGTATAGACCTTATCCATAGGAATCCCGTCTGCCATACAAATGGAGCTATTTGTGACAGGGTTTAAGGGGCACTGGAGCTTCATATCGTAGATGAGGAAAAGACAAGGCGCGCATGGGGCGAGGACTGAGTCAGTTTCGATGGAGTAGTCATTAAGGAAGTGTTTTGTGATGCACTCACGAGTATTATGGCCCAAGAGACAGATAAGAGTGGTTCCATGGGCGCCCGTCGCGTGGGCAATGCCTGTGTCTGGTGCAATGACGAGATCGACAAGCTTTGTTAAGGCCATCGACTGACGCATAGGAATATTGCCAGATAGCTTTGTAATGTTTCCTTCCATCGCGTCTTCTAATATCTGACACTTTACGTCTCCCACCGTGATGATGTGGACATCGGGGTAATCCTTACTGATTTGGTTACATAAGTCCATCATCCATGGGTAGCACTTGTTGGATCCTGAACCGGCGAGGCCGACTAGTATGTTAAAGGAGCCTGATTTAAGATGTCTCCTTGCATCGTCTAGTTCATGTTCTGAGAAGAACAGCTCTGGAGTGAGGTTTACACCTTTCCAGTCTTCACCAATGTGTTCAAAGGAATACTCGTAGAAGTTACGGTTAAAGCGGGCGATTCTCTCCTGCTTGGGGAGCTTATAATTGGGTCCTCTGGGATGCTGGCTTAATGCAACCTCAATGGACTCTGAGAAGTCGATTACTCGCTCACAGTGATTCTTTCTCTGTAGCCACCCGATGTGTTCGGCCAGATGCTCTACTTTAATGTTCTCATCATGCTGGATGAGTTTATGGATGTGGGGATTATTCTTAAAAACTTCCATTCCGCGTTTTGAGGTGACGACATAGAGTTCGTGGCCTTGGAACTTAAGATATCGAAGGACTGGGGTTATAACCAGGCAGTCGCCAAAAGCGGCCGATCTAAATATAAGAATCTTCATTTCTCATATACACTGAAGGAGAACCTGCCCCAGGTTTTAGCTTCGCCGTCCAAAGGCATCTGTTTCATGAGCTCTGCGTATTGGAGGCCTGCCAGCTTCTCTAAAAACTTCTTTTGGTCTGATTCTGCCGTGACGCCGGAAGCCGATGTAGTGACGCTCAGATGATGGATTACGCGGCTTCTTGCAACCATCATCACTTTCCACCCGTTCATTTTGGCCCGGATGCAGTAGTCAGAGTCAGAGCAGAAGTTTCTGAAACGTTTATCAAGGAGACCTATTTCCCTGACCATACTCATGCGGAGGAGTCCTGAGGCAAGCGGTATCCAGTTGACCTCGATGGGGATGTCGGGAAGCGACTTCTCATCGGTGAAATATTGGAAGCCGCGTATCAAATCAGCTCCGCAAAGTTCCATGTTCTGAGGGAGTCTGTCGGGGTGTACACGGATGGATGCGGCGATACCGATGGAGGGGTCGGATGACATGACTTGGACGAGTTCGTAGAGAAAGCCAGGTTGGGCAATTGTGTCGTTATTCAGGAGAAGAACATAATCGAATCTATCTTGACCCCAGAGGATGCCCTGGTTTGAGGCGTTCGTGAAGCCGGAGTTTGAGTCTAAGCGCAGCACATTGACCTTGGGGTTCAGGTAAGGAATCTCAGAGCCGTCATCGACTACTAGTATCTCAATGGGTTCTCCAGTTCCATAATTCTTAACTACTGAGTCTATGCAGGCATCCGTGTAAGAGGCCTTACCGAACATGGGAATGACGATGAAGATGTTATTCAAAGAGGCTTTTTTAAGGTGATGTGGTAGCACTCAGGGGTCTCTGAGGCAACGTCCATATCGCGAACTTTAGAGACAAGCTCGAATCCTTGTTCCTTACAAGCATCAGCAAAGGAGTCCATGTCCCAGAGAATATAGTTCACTCTGGGGTTAAAGCCGGTGTATTCGTGAGGACGAGACCAGATCACAAAGTAAGGATCTCGCATAGTGATCTTAATAACACTCTCAGGCGTTGACTGGTTAAAGATGTCTTCCAACTTCTTAAGTGGATACTTCTCTGAGTTAAGACTGGCACAAGGCCTTGTCACATTCTGCCACTTCGTGAAGAAGATGTTACGGCAGTTGCAGAAGGAGTAACCCATGTCAGGATACAGCATGCTTCTAGTAGTCTCAGGGTCCACGTAGAGGCCCCTTATCATCATGCGCTGGACGTGCCCGCAAAGAGGGCATTCCTGCATGAAGAAAGGGTCAACAGGTGGGAGAGTTTTTGCTACACTCAAGAGCTTCTTGAGCCTTTTTGACAATGTCATCGATGTTAAACCATACGCATGAGGGCATCTTATTCAGAGTTGGACAGCCCCAGTATTCACGAGGGTTCTTGTGACAGGGGGAGCAGGAAACAGGGGACTGCAAATAATAGGCGTTTTCAGCGCCTAGAACGTGATTGGCCGGACTCGCGGCGGTTAAGAGCTGTAAGCAAGGGGCATTCCAAGAGTGGGCTATGAGGGGCAGGCCTGACTCGACACTTATTGTGAGGTCTAGATACTTTGTCATTAAGGCGACACTTCTTATGTTTCTTTTGCCGACCCATGAGATGATTCGGTCTCCGGTGAATACTTGCTCTTTGCAATGCTCGTCTCCTGTCAGGAATATGATCGCCTGAGGATAGCGAGTAAGAATCTTCTCTGCCACACCTTCGGCTTGCATGAACTTTTTGTGGAGTGATGTTCCAGACAGATTAATGAGAATAAGATGGGATGCCTTATATTTCTCGCGAGTCTTAAGAGCTTCCTCACGAGCTGCTCGATGGTCTTCCTCTGCATAATAAAGTCCTCCTCGCTCTCCAAGATACTTGTCAGGCAAGTTGCAAGCCTTCGTCATCACGTCATAATAGCTTATCTTTCCGAAGGAATTTCTGCGGTAATCAGTGCTACGGTAATACCTCGAATCATTCTCGTTCAAGCAGTAGGCTAGCTCAATAGTGTATATGAGATTGAAGGATAAATCATAGGTCTCCTCGCACCAGTCCCAGTTCTTACGCAGACGGTTATCTGTCAGCTTTGTGTGATCGATGTAGATCAGGTTATCGATGAATGGGTTATTCTGGAGGATCTGGATGCCCTGGTAGTTTGTCTCAAAGTCTATGCGGTCTACTGAGTAGTGGTCTTTAATGAGGCGGGGAAGGTGGCTGGCAAAAAGGAGGTCCCCGAGGCCCCCGAATCTCGATATAAATGCTGTCTTCAAATGACCCTGACCTCAGGGATGGGAAGGATATATTTACAGTTTAGATGCTGTGTCTTTCTTATTAGCTCCTCTTTAAAATTCCAGGCCAGAAGAAGGATGTAATCGGGACTGTCTTTCTCGAACCGGCTGAAGTCCACTATTGGAATAAGAGAGCCTGGAGTCCATTTATTCTGCTTCTCCGGGGTGTCATCCACGATGGAGTCAATGAGGGTATTATCTACGTGACAGTAGTTAAGAAGGCTTATCCCCTTGGCTGAGGCGCCGTAGCCCATCACTTTGGAGCCAAGGTTATAAAGCTCACCCAGGGTGTGAGAGAGGTGAGTTCTTACCGAGTCAACTCGAGAACCGAAGGACAGGTAATAATCTTCTGAGTAGAGCCCACGGGATGCCTCAATATCAAGGAACCTGTTAACGGAGCTTTTAACCGGATAAAAGTCTTTTGATGCATAAATTCTTAAAGACCCGCCATGGATATCCAGCTCCTCTACATCGAATATGGAAAGGTTATGAGCCCGAAATAGACCAATGAGAGGGGCCAGGAGAAAGTAGGACAGATGCTCATGATAGATCGTGTCAAACTGGTTATGAGTGAATAGATCCCACAGGTAAGGAAACTCTGCAACAAAGACTCCATCTTTTTTTAAAGATATCTCGACGCCGCTTAAGAAGTCGTCCAGGTCATGCACGTGGGCAAGGACATTTGTGGCGATAATGAAGCCTGCGTTGTTGGCCTTGTAGACATATTCCTTTGCAATGGTGAGAGACCAGAAGGCTTTCAATACCGGGATTGCATAAGGTTTATTGTTGTCACTTAGATAGTCTTTATAGCCATAAGGTTCTGAAGCTAAGTTTGAGGCCGGTTCTATGCCAAGGAAATGCGAGAAGCCTGCTTTCTGAAACTCTCTTAGAAGACAGCCATCGTTTGAAGCGATATCAACGATGAGGGTATGTTTCTGTGGCATAAATGTGTCTCTCAGTTTAATGGCAAGGCTATAGCAGTGTTTCTTAAAAGTTTCTGAGACCGATGAGTGGTAGAGATAGTGAGAATAAAGAAGTGAGGGGTCAACAACAATGGATAGTTGGGATAAGTAGCAAGTTTGGCAAAAAAGCATGCTGACGGGATACTTTTCAGCCTTGAGTGATGGGTGATCTAGGAGGTTGTTAGAAAGGGGGGCAAAGCCTAGATCGAGGTATTTAAAAAGCTCTTTTGACTTGCAGATCCGGCATGAGGTGAGGGTCTTATAATCCAAACTGTCTCCTTTTTGGAGGAAAAAACGCCGAAGGAGAATTAATACTCTCCTCCGGCGTAATTTTGACTGCCTTAGTTATCCGCTGCCTGAAATGCTTCCCGGTAGGAGACAACTGTCTGTACTGTGAAAGACGCCGCTGTAGACAGGATTGAGTAGAGGTTTAAGGAACCCCCTGTCGGAATCGTTGTCTCGGTGGCAACACTTCCCGATACCACTGCCCCCGCCGCATGAGTGCCGACAAAGATGATGGTGCCTAATGCCACGGTGCCAAGCGAGCTTGTGGCCGCTAAGACCCACTGACTTGAACCGCCTGTGCCGAGGGTCGTGTTTGACATTGCCCAGTCAACAATCGTGATGGGATTCATCGCGACGAAACTGTCTACAATGCCTGTGGCACGAGTGCCTGCCGTAACCACTCCGAAGGTCAAGCTCTTTATTGACCCGTAAGATTGGTCGGAATAACTTCTGCCGCCTTTTGAACCAGTAGCCATAGTGTTATCCTCCTTTCTTAGAGTGAGTTAACGGTTATGATGCGGGTTTGACCATCATCTGAGAAGTCCCAGACCTGCTGGAACCCAAGGAGGGCGTACCAGGCGATGCCCTGGTCGCGGCCATAGTCGGTTGGGATACCGACGCGAATCTCCTCAGGAATTGCAACGCCCTCTCTCACCGCATCTGCTCCGAAGAAGCAGGCCTCACCATAGAGACCATTGGAACCATCGGTGTTACCGAGGAAGTTTGTTTCTTCTATAAAGCGAGTCCCGTAGTAACGTCCGACTTCCCCGATGTAGAGGGGGTCCATTGTCGTTAGTTGGGCTTTGGCTTCAAAGAAGTCGTAAAGACCTCGGATGGAGTTGGTGGACGCCATAGAAACATACATATCATCGTTAGACCGTCTCGGAATAAATAGCTTCTTCATCTGGTCTACGATGTCACGCACGTTCTTGTCAGACATATTGGCACCAGCGGTTGCAGCAGCAGTACCCGCGGTTCCAAAGGTCGTTGTGGCGGTGTTGGTGATTGTGGCGATGTAGTCGTTCACCATGAACGCTGTGGCGGCCGCACTGTCTAGTACCACTTTCATATCGTTCATGAGGACTGTGCGGATTGTTTCAGGAACCTGGATATCGGACAAGGACTTTAGCTTCTGAGTGTAGGGGATTGAGTTCCCGAACTCAGTCATCGTTAAAGTGCCTTGCGTGATTGTGTAGTTCCTCTTGGGGATGGTATCTGTCTCAGTCAAAGTCCCGCCCGCAGTTGAGATGTTCGAGACTTTATCGAAGAACACCTTGTTACCACGGTTGGTTCCCGCTGCAGCCTCCATGTCCACAAATTGGCGAAACTTCTGCATGGACTGGGCTTTGTAGCGGACTTCTTTGGACAGGGTGTTATTGGTAAAGTAGCCACCAAGGGAATTGGTAGCAAATACCTGTTGACCCATGTTTACTCCAAACTTTCTATCTGGAGGAAGGTTTGCGAGAGTTTCGCAGTTGGTTCCTAAGTTTGATTTCTTCTCTTACCTTTTCGGCATCAGAGAGGAGATTGGAGCCGGTCGAAGTCACGTCTTCAATTTCTGTGGCGTCGGGTTCAGCCAGAGATCGTTTATTGCGTCTCATGGCTTCCAGTCCATCGTCCTTGGGAGTCTTTATAATTCCTTGTTGATGAAGTTCACGATAAGCATCGGCAGTAGCTCTCCTGAGTGCCGTAGGGCGGTCAGGATCGTTATAGTAGAGTTTATGGAGCTCCGGATCGTTATAGAGCGCCATCGCAACCTGGAAGAGTTTGCCTTTTTGGTTGGCTAAGGTAAGGTCGTGTGACATGTCAACCTCACCTTTGTCGTTATAGGCGATGTAGTCCTTGGCCAGGTCAAGAAGGGCGTCGTTTTCACGGCGTGAGCGGTCTTCTGCTTCCCTCTTTATGTTGGCCTGCCGATCTTCCACCTCTTTAATTGCAGCTTCTTTTTCAAGCTTGATAAGGTAGCGAGTTGCGGCAATCTCTTCTTTCTTGTTGCCTTCCTCGGCCATCTTTAGGATGTAGGCCTCGACCTGTTCTATGGTCGGAGGGGTGTCATCCTTCTTATCGGAGGCAGGGGTAGCTTCAGGCTTTTGAGACTTAAGCCTTTGGATCTCGGCTCTCGCCTCGGCTAATTCATCTTCCCGGGTCTTCTTCTGGGCCACAACCTGATTGATGCGTTTCTGCACGGAGGCTTTGATCCGGTCGACTTCAGAGAGTGAAGCATCAAGTTTTTTGCCTTCACTATCAAGCTTCTTCTCTTCAGTCTTTACTTCAAGTTTCTCTTCCGGAGCAGTCTCTTTTTCAGGAACAAGCTCGTTCTGGGTTATGACCTCTTCTTCTACTTTCTGACGAGGATTATCAATGAGCGATTCATCGGCAGAGACTTCAGGTTTATCGGGCGTCTCAGCGGCCTTTGGTTCTTCGGTCATCACGACTCCCAAGGAATTTTTAGTCTTCCAAGAAGACTTTAAAGCTCACACCGGTTTAAAGACTCTAGGTGAGAAGGTCTGTACTAGAATTATTGTATCAGAGGCTCCAAACTTTAGGGCGATGTGGAAAGCTCGGAAGAGACTTTTACGTCACCAATGAAGTTTCCGGCAGACTCAACTTTTATGGATTCAACGCGGTTAATGTTTGTGATCTTGCCGTTCATGAAATTGATCTGGAGGTGACCGTAGCGCTTATCTTCCATCCAGCGGATGATCTCAAGGGTTAAGCGCTCTGGGATCTTACTCAAAGAGTTTCAAGGTCCTTCCTGAACTCATGGGTGAATTCTTTGAGGCCCGAAGTTCCGAATTCTTTCTGGATGCGTTTTACCATCGCGATCTTACGGTTAGTGGAATAGACGTTGGGCTCTTTCCTCTCACGCTTCATAATCTTTCTGGCAAACTCATATTCAGAGGTTTTATGACTCATACAACATCCTTGAATATTTCAGCGGCCTTGTGAGAGCCCATATCGATGGCCTCCTGCATCATGTTGCGTTCACGGTAGGGAGGCTTGGTGTTTACGGAAAGAGGCTTCTTTGATAGAGCTGTCTCTATTTTCTTAAGCTTTGCGGCATCTTTCATGGCATCAATGATCTTATTCACATTCAGTTTAGTTGTCACTAGTCTCATCCTCCATGAAGGGGTTATAAATGGGAGCAGTCTTCTCAGACTCTTCTTGTTTTTTAGCTTGAGTCAGTTTATTCCGGGCCACCACAAAGTCGTCCAAGTAATTGTGGAAGTCCATCAAAGCCTTCTGGTAGCCTGCCAGGAAACTTCCCCTGTTTGATTCGGTCCTCGTTAGGTCTCCATGTTGATATCGTCCGTTTGTAAGGCGCCCTGAAACAGAGGCGATACCTTCTTCGATAAGAGGCTCTAAGATCTCCTTCCATACGGGGGAGGAGAATAGAGCTGAGACTAAGTCCCCGTTTTCCCTGATAAGGGCGTCTACAGACTTAAGAGGCTTATCCTCGGACTTAAACGGCTTGTTTAACTTTAGCGGCCCTTGGGTCGCCGAGGGAACCTTGGCTACCTTGGGCGTTTTGCGTTTTGATGCCATTTTTCATCTGTTCGGATTGGATGTGAATAGAGGCGTGTTTATTCATGAGATTGGCAAAGCCTGGGTTCTTCATGGCTTCAGAGCCTTGAGGGGAGTGAGCCCATTCCTCGATGACTTGTAGGTGAATAGCGTCGTTGTCGTCGGGAGATACTGGCACATCAAAGCCGTTTAACATACGGACGATCTCTGATTGCTGTTCTTCAAGCTCAGATAGCTGAACGTCCTCTGGGGTTGTAATAAACTTGGACGTCTGGTCTACATCGGGATCCATGTCGATTAAGTTCTGCAGCATGTTGAATATGTTGGTTGGGGTCACGACTCCTACCGGCTGGCCGTACTGCATGATGGTTTGCATTCGCTGGATGGCTCGGGCCTGCTGCATTTGGGAGTCGGTGGCGTCTAAGGAGCCTGACCAGGAAACGATTGTTTTTACCAGGAAGTCTTCCGGCCTGAGTAATACACCGGCCACCTTCATGGGGCGGTCAACGGCCTGTTTTAAGATAAGATACATGTGCTGGGCTACTTCTGACAGAGTATCTAAGAAGAGAGCAATATCCATGTTGACTTGTCTTGTGGAGGCCTGATTGATTGCCTGGATTTCAGTTGCGGTGCGAGCTGAGCCTTGGTTGACGGCATTGCGCTGTGAGAAGTCTGTGATGGAGAGGTATTCTTCTGCGTAGGCTTTGGCTTGTTGCTCAAGGCGCTCGGATGAGACATCGGTTGTGATACCTTTATTCAGCATCTCGATCTCGCCGGGTTCTCCCTGGATGACTTGGCCGGGACGCATGCGGATCTCGTCTCCCGCCATGCCGAGCTGCTTTGAGACCCTCCACATGGGAGCATTATTCAGCTCATCCCGGATGAGCCTTGCGTTATACATCTTCTCAATGGTCTGGTGGAGCCCTCTGATCTTCTCAGGCACACCGCGGCTTGAGTACCAGCGGGTATTCTTCACTTCATAGTCGTGCTTCACATAAGTCCACATTCCGTGGTCATAGGGAAACTCCAGCTCCTGCAACACTCTTAAGTCATGAATGGGGGTCTCATTCTTGTCAGGAGTATGACCGCCTTCCTCGATCCAGGTAAAGACCCACTTTGTATTGTCATACCAGGTCTGGGATTCCCTGACATTGAATAGACCGGACTTTGTGTCCATTGTGGAGAGGCCTTCTGATACCGCCCAGGAGGTGTTTGTCAGACCGTCATCTGTCACACCTCCCTCGGGATCTAAGGAATCTACAGTCTTCTTGTCATATATACCCTTATCGGCCTTATCTCTTAATTCCTGGTAGGTCATCCACATGTCGTGGGTGATGCGGGGCAGGCGTTGGGTTTCGGTGCCTGAGGACGGCACGATAATCCGGAGGCCACGCTCTGGGATAACGGTGGGTTCGGAATAGATCTCCTTCTTTGTGAATGTAAGGACCTTCTTACCGGACCTGAATTGTTCAATAGCCTTATCTATCTCACGGAGGTCATCTTTGTCCTCAATATCCATCTCCTCACGCTGTGCTAGGACCTGGCGTAATTCCTCTTTCTTTAGGGTCTTTAAGAGTTTCAGGTCCTCAATAGAGAAGTTATCCTCGATGTTTATCTTCCGGTTTATGGTCTTTGAGAAGAATTTCTCTATGATCTTAAATACCGCGTGGCCGTTCTCCAGGAAGTAGTCGACAAATAGCGTAACTTTCTTGGCCCAGCCGAAGTCCCGTTTCTTGACAAGATTGTTTAGTGCCTGCTCAATTTTATTGGCACTCATCTTCGTTTCAGGAGTCTTTACTTCTCCGTCATCTAAGGTCACAACGATCTGTTTTTTCATCAAGGTCGCGACAGACACGAACATGGATTTAAGCTTCACGATAAATTTGTCTGTGATGGGGATGGGTACTTCAGAGGCACCAGGATATGGGCGGTTTGTGCGGCGCTTTAAGCCAAGCCTTGCGTTATAGGCTACGACTTGTTTATCTTTCCAGACCTGGCGGTCTTGGTCGTCCTGCCTTACTTTTTGGGCAAGTTTCCTGATGAAAGCGTATCGCTCAGAGTCATGAAGAGAGAGCTTTTCTGTCTTCTCTTGCGGATCAATTTCAGTTGGCAATCTTATTGTCCTGTTTAGTGGGCATATTTATGTCCGGCAGCATCTTGCTCGATACTTCTTATGTAGGAGATGTGAGAGTGGATTATTCGCTTAAGGAATACTTTATCGATCATGAGAGTGACTGAGGTTCCTTTTTGTCTGTCGACTAATTCAATTATACTACAGGCTGTATCCACCTCCTGACGGTAATCATCAAAGAAGGGGTCTTGCATGTGAGAGCCTATGATATCAGAATGTTTCTTATTCAGAGCTGATCCCCCCAGTCGCCATATTCCTCGCCGGACCTGACTTCATCAAAGTGAACAACTGAGCGGTAGCCTTCCTGCTGCTTGACTTCCTTTAAAGAGTGGGTGTATCGGAGGCCTTCTACCGCCAGGACCCATGAGTCAGCACGGTCTGGGGAGGAGCCGATAAGAGGCTTTATCTCTTCTTTAGATGAGATGTAGATCCTGCCGTTATCCTTCTTATACTTCGTGGCATTAAGCTGCTTCATCAAGGTATAGTCATCATCTACCTGGATAAGGCCTGCTTTCATTTGCACACTGGCCTTGTGATAGACCTCATCACGGCGGTTAAAATAAGTGGGGTCTTTTGACTTCTCAGAGGACTTAAACTTGATTACTTTCACACCTCGATCGTTCCGAGCCAAGAGTTGCACCACGAGATCGGCTACCGAGTTACCAATGGAGTCTGAGATAAAAACCTGGGCCTTATACTTTGTGATGAGGAGGATTGCTTCCGCGGCAAGCTGAGGGTCGGTGGAGGTCTGGATGAATTTACGCTCAACGATCTGGCCATTATTACAAACGTAGAAGACCGCCTCGTCTTCTCCCTCACCGGCCGGGTCCAGTGAGACGACTATTCTGTCAGGTGATAACATGGGCTCATTCTGGACCGACTTCTTTAAGTCCTGAAACTCGAATAAAATTCCTTCCTCACTTCCTTCATAGTTAATGTCCAGTTCTTGAGCGATCTCAACCTGATCATGGTTACGTCTCTTACATTCGTTTTGGTACCAGGCATCATCCTTGTCGGGATGGAGTCTCCAGTGGAGAGATTTAATGTCAATGATGCCGGAATGTCTTAATTTCGCGAACTGGTTATTGAAGCCGTGAGGTGTGGAAACAACTATCCGGCAGTTTGTGGAGTCGGCTGAGGCACGCCAAGCTGACGAATCACATTCCCAGAATGCGAACTCATCAAAGAAGATGGCGCGTCTCCTGCCGCCTCTTGAGAAATTATTGTTTGTGGCCTCGCCGGTTATCGTGGACTTCGTGGCGGGATTAAGAAGCCTCATGTAGTTTGAGTGACTCTTCCAATCAAAAGTGTCCGGCAGCATCCATTTGGGAAGGTTGTGGAGTAGGAATCTTACTTTCTCAAGGAGTGTATCCATATTTCCCATGACGTCGATATACTGTTCTTTGCGGCTTCCGACTAGAAAGTCCTGACCCTCTCCTCCAAATAACCAGTACCATGTGAATACCGCAAGCACACACCATGTCACTCCCATGTCGCGGGACTTATCAATTAAGATGTCCTTCTGGTCTCTAATGTGCTCCCAGATGGATGTGATGAGAGTGTCTTCATAGTCATAAGTGATGAACGGAATGACAGAAGGTGTGACACGAGGATTGTAGGTAACCGAATACTGATTCACCCAGTAGAGCACATCGTTCTTACACATCTGGATCTGGACTTTCCTCAGATCCCACTTCTTTTCCGCGGCCATAAGAAGGTTAAGCCGGTCCTTAGTGTTCTGGTACAGATCTTTCGAATAGAACTTCCCTCCGTAGGTCGTGTCAACGGCAGGTTCGGGTCGTTCCGGTTCGGGCGGCAGAGGAATGGGCACCGCGTGCTTAGGATGGGCCTGGTTCCATTCTTCCAGGTTTTTTAGATGCGCTGCTTCGGGGTCTAGTCTCTTACTAGAATGCGGCGCGATGTACAAGAGGGGTTTTGGTTCATCCGGCAATTTGATTCATCCAGCTTCTCGCCTAGTCCGACAATTTGTGCAGCTCATTCCCGGCAATTTGATTCATATCGTCCACATGCTCTGCACAGAAAAAAATATAAAAATTGGGAGGGAGTCTCACAAAATTATATAAAAATTGGGAGAGGCTCTATTCCAATTATCCCCCCGCCCTCATTTCAGGGGGGTGGGGTACCCCTTCCGGCCAAGAAATTTCTACCAGGTCCAGATATTCTATTAACATGGTAATGCTATAAGTATTGGTAACTTATGCTTAGTAGTACTAATACTTGATTAAGTCAATGTCCTATAATCCAGATTGTGTCAAGTATTCTACGAGAGCGTGTTAATGGACCAATTATTATTACGCGATACTCAGTTCAACAGTTAGATCAGACTAGCCCAACAATTTCCTAGTGAATTCCCACAATTGAGACTGGTTCTCAACGCCGGTGACTATAACTTGAGTGTTATTGATAACTGTTGATTGAGATTGATTATCATTTCCTTCTAATTCCATGCGTTGGGCATTCAATATTTCCACTAAATCATGCGATGTTCGAGGCGCAATCGTCTTTAATCCTCTCATTTCGCATTGTTTCATCCTTCTAAATCTTCTCACTTTCTCCATTTCTTGATCGATTGCTATCAACGCATGACTTGCTTTAATGATTTGTGAAACGCGTACTTCTGATATCCCGAATTCTATGGCTATGTCCTTCAAGCGCAAACCTTCCTTATACCGCTCGATCAAGGCTTTGTTGCGGTCTGAAGTACTGGTAAAGATCCTGGAAGAGCCGTTTAAAGGACGTTTAAAGACTTCTAAAGTGGGATCTAAAGCGTCTGTGACTGTGCTATTTACAGGTATTGAATCTCTCGAAAGGGGATTTTGGGACGGGACCTCAGAAGCCGGCGCGGATTCTATGTCCATGCTGGCAGTATATCAAATTGAGTTAAACGGTGGCAAGTGGGAAATGTTAGGTGATAGACAATTTTCACGTGCGTAGCAGATTTCTCTTGACAATGCGGAGTATGCGGAGTATGCTACACACTAGATTTAATAACAGGGGATCTAAAATGAAAAGTCAATGCAATGCTTGTAAGAAAGAGGCGAAATATCTTGTTGGAAAAGATAGGACGCCGCTATGCAAAATACACGCGGCAATGAGAAACAACGTGGACAATTCAAAGCAGTCTAAGCTTGGTGCAATATTGACGGAAGCATTAAAGAAGATGGTTTAGTGGAGTATGCTACACATAGGTTGGTAAATTGGTTCTTTGTAAGTAACGAGACGGCGAGCCGGACAGTCGATTGATTGTCATAAGAAAATAGGCGGTCTCATAATCGAAGTAAATCTGCGGAGGTATGAAATGGTATATCAGAGCGTTATTAAAACTGCAAAGGAAGCGATCATAGCGGCGGGTTTAAACTGGAAGATAGCAAAGCATGATGTACTTTATAGAATGCAAGATGACATCAGGCAATATGATGACGCGAAAGCAATCGTCAGGGAAGATAACGGGCAAGTGTTGGGTATTGTCGGCAATCGTTATGTTCCTATCCAAAATGAAGAGGTGTTCGGGTTCCTTGATTCATTCGTGGATAACGGCGAGGTTATCTATAAGTCAGCTAATTCCTATAAGCAAGGGCGCGTGATATCTGTTGATCTGTCATTGACTAGGGAAGATAAACATACAATCAGGGTTGGCGATGATATTGAAACGCTGATTAGGGTTGTTACTTCTCATGATGGATCAGAGAAACTATCGGCCAGGTTGGTTATGAACCGGCTGGTGTGTAAAAATGGGCTTGTCAGGCCGAATACCTGTTTTGCGTTTAACGTGAAGCACACGGAGAATGCAAAGATTGCCATAAATAACGGCAGGGAGCTGTTAGAAGTGGCAAGGATATTCGGGTCTGAAATGGCAGAAAATGCTCGTAAAATGGCCAACACGCTTATTACAAGTCAGGCAGCGAGGGCTTATGTTTTACGGGTGCTGAAAGTCGATGATCCGCAGAAGATAGAGACGAGAACAGAAAACAAGGCCGAGGATATTCTGGCGCTTGGTATTAGGGGGCGTGGGAATAATGGCCGGTCTCTATGGGATGTATACAATGGCGTAACAGAATATGCCGATCACCATATTTCAACACGTGGTGATAATGACCGCTTAACATCAAGTGTTTTGGGAGGCGGATTGCAGTTGAAGGAGAGAGCTTATAGCGTGGCGCAGGAGTTCGTACACGTTTAAGTTTCCTCCGCAGAGGAACCGGAGCGGGCAAGTGGAAGCCCTCCGGCGTAATGCACAAGCTAGGTTCCAAGTCCTAGTCAAACGGCAAGGGGTTGGCTGTGGGGATAAACAAGGGAGGCAATATGAAACCAATGACGGAAACACAGTGTTTGGACAAGGCAGTTCAACTGCTGGAAATGTTTATAAAGTGTGGTACATCGAACGAGGTATTGCCGATGAGGGAAGTCTCTAGAATTGCCCAAGAGTTCATAAACAAGGACTACTGCGAACAATAGGGGGGATAAAATGAGCGAGGTATTAGGCAGGAAGATCGTAGCACCGAAGAAATGCGCGCATTGCGAAGAGACAGAGCTTCATTATTCGGCACTTTGCAAAGACTGGTATCACGAATTGAAGGATGGTGGGAGGCATTGGCAGAAGGCTTAATCAGAGGCAAGGCCGGAAGGCCTCAAGGCAAGCATGGATTGTCTTGGGTGGCAAGGATGGGAAACAAGGAGGCACTATGAAACGAATGATGGTGAATGACACCAAGAGGCGGCTGTTTTGTGCTAGGCATGATTACGTGGACGAGAGCGGTT
>Ga0222622_10000108_pt1 | contig 27986 bp, 16 predicted proteins | sample PLM2_5_b1metaG_FD_177335 | JGI IMG/M metagenome (GOLD analysis project Ga0222622, IMG submission 177335) | Groundwater sediment microbial communities from an aquifer in East River, Colorado, USA - PLM2_5_b1 | ecosystem: Environmental > Terrestrial > Soil > Riparian zone | place: USA: East...
GAAGGACTCGAACCTTCGACCTACGGATTAGAAATCCGTTGCTCTATCCGGCTGAGCTACGGGCGCAGGATTAGCACAGACATATATCGCGTTTCGCGACGAATGAAAACAACTTGAGCGACGCGCCTCTGGACTGCCTTTCAAGATTTATATTGACACCGTGGGACTCGTGGAGAGACTCCGCACCATCAAATAGTTCTGGATTCGGCACAGAACGTTCCTCCCGCGGACTTCGTCTCGTTTTCAGACCTGCGGTCACCAAGGGTTAACCAGCGGGAAAAGAAGAAAATTCAAAATATGTATCAGTCGATTCATTCGCCCGTCAGAAATTCGATTATCCAGTCGCCTTTGCGAACGGCCTTATTTCTTGTCATCCTCGTCTTTGCATCCTTTGCACTTTCCCCGGCAGCGCACGCCGTTAAGCCGAGCCCGACTCCGAGTCCGAGCCCGACTCCAAGTCCGACTCCGACACCGACAGCCACTCCGAGTGAGGATCGTGGCAATGGCAATAGTGCAGCCGAGGGCGTCAGTGCGCTTAACCCAAGCACGACCGGAGCGAACAACACGGCACACGGTTGGTTTTCGCTCTTTAGCAACACCACCGGCAGCAACAACACGGCCAACGGTTACCAAGCGCTCAATAGCAACGCCACCGGCGCCAACAACACGGCTGTCGGTTGGAACGCTCTCTTAAGCAACACGGCGACCGGCAATACGGCTATTGGCTCCAGCGCACTCGCGAACAACACCACTGGCGGCACTGTGGAAACAGTCGGGTTTATTGATGTCGGCCCAAATGTCGCTGTCGGGTGGCAGGCCCTCCAGAGCAACACTATTGCCAGCGCCAACACCGCCGTGGGTTATCAGGCGCTTCAGAGCTTTACCACCGGGCCCGCTGGCTTTGAGGACGTAGGAACTTCTACTGCTGTCGGTTTTCAAGCTCTTGCCAATGCCAACGGTGCCTTTTTCAACACTGGAGTTGGGTATGAAGCGCTCTTTAGCAACACCACCGGCACCTACAACACGGCCATCGGTGTAAATGTGCTTTATTTCAACACCACCGGTTCCGACAACGTGGCCGCCGGTAACGGTGCGCTCCTTTTCAACCAAACGGGCAGCTTCAACTCGGCCTACGGTAACAGTGCGCTCGAAGAGAACACCACCGGCAGCAACAACACGGCCATCGGTTACCATGCGCTCCAAGCCCAAAGCTTGTTCGATGCCGGCAACAACAACACGGCCACCGGGGTTCGAGCGCTCGAGAGCAACGACGGCGACAACAACACGGCCGACGGTTACCAAGCGCTCTTGAACAACAGAGGCAGTGAGAACACCGCTGTCGGCGATGAAGCCCTGTCTAACAACCTTACCGGGTCCAGCAACACTGCTTTGGGCCAGAACGCCCTCTCTAGCAACGTTAGCGGGTCCAGCAACGCTGCTTTGGGCCAGAACGCCGGTTTCGCTGTCACCAATGCCCATAACGTTACTTGCATCGGCGCGGGGGCCGGAGGTGGCAATGTGAACAACAGTACTTGGATTGGGAATGTCTATGGCGTCACTACACTAAGCGAAACGACCGCGCCGGTGATCGTGTCCGATGGCGGCCAACTGGGCATCGTCGCCTCGTCCGAGCGGTTCAAGAAGGATATCGCCACGATGGAGAAAGCCAGTGAAGCAATCCTTTCGCTCCGACCAGTCACATTCCATTACAAAACGGACACGAAAGGCGCAGCGCAATTTGGTCTAATTGCCGAAGAAGTCGCAAAGGTGAATCCCGCGCTGGTGCTGCCCGATAAAGAAGGAAAACCGTTCACCGTCCGCTACGACGCAGTAAACGCGATGTTGCTAAACGAGTTCCTCAAGGAGCACCGCACAGTGCAGGAACTAAAGTCTATTGTCGCAAAGCAGGAAGCGACTGCCGCGCAGCAGCAAAAGCAGATCGAAGCGCTTACTGCGACAGTGCAGAAAGTGAGCGCTCAACTTGAAGTGAGCAAACCCGCACCGCAAACGGTGCTGAACGATCAGTAGAGCTGCCGTATTTAACAATCAGCCGTCACACTTCACCGTGTGGCGGCTTTTTGTTTCACGCTGTTACGCTCAACACTCTTTGAAATCGCCCTTGTGCTCGTGCGTTTCGATCACCTTACCAGCGGCATCGTAAACGCGAATCGAACGATCTGTCAGACCATTCCACGCGCACGCGCATGCGGGGAGACTTTTCACGGTCGCTTCTACGGTCGATCAAAATTCTGCTGCAAAATGGTGCAATCCTACGCAACACGCTGCGAATGCTGAATCGCCAAATACCTGGCGCAAGCAATGCTGTGCAAAACCCTGAAACGATGTGCAACTCGTTAGGCTTGAATTAGAAATCCGTTGCTCTATCCGGCTGAGCTACGGGCGCAAAATTTGCACAGACATATACCGCGTTTCGCGGCGAATAAAAGCGCTCGGCCTGCGGGATTCTTATTTCTGCTTTTTCGAAATGAGCATCAGATGCAAGACCCAGCGACAGGAGTATTTCGCCGGATCTTGCGCGAACGCGGACTGCAGTCTTTGCGAGAATAAAGAATGAGTGAATAATTGGATCTTATCCACGTCACTGAGTTTCCAAGGAAATGAAAACGGTCTGGCGCGTCTTTGTTTATCTAAAACGCTATCCGCTGCTCGCGAGCGCGACCCTGGCTTGCGCGATTGTGGGCACGCTCATGGTGATCGTTCCGCCTGCGGCGACGAAATGTATTCTCAATGACGTCATCAACGGTCAGCACCCCGAACGTTTGCTCCCGCTGCTAATTCTCGTGGCTTTCGCCATGTTGCTTCAGAGAGGCTTGGATTATCTTCGCCTCTTGCTCAACAACACCTTCGAGCAAAAAGTCATTTTCGATCTGCGCCGCGATCTCTATTCGCACATTCAAACTCTGTCACTGAGCTGGTTCGATAACCGCTCCACCGGCGATCTGATGACGCGGATTCTGGAGGACGTGAGCTCGGTCGAGCGCGTCCTGATCGATGGCATCGAGAAAGGCACGGTGGCGGTATTGCAGATCATGGTGGTGGTGGCCGGAATGTTTTATCTCAGCACAAAACTGGCGCTGGTCGCGCTCGCGCCGCTACCCTTCCTGGCGGGCGGCGCGCTTTGGTATACGCTCACGGCGCACCGGCGATACCGGCTGCACCGCCGCGCCGCTTCGGCTATGAATTCGCTCCTGCACGACAATCTCTCCGGCATTCGTCAGATCAAAAGTTTTGTACGCGAGCCTGAGGAAGATCGTCGCTTCACCAAAGAGAGTGACGAGCTGCGGCGCGCCAGCCTCGTCCTCACGCGGGTATGGGCACTTTACCATTCCTCAATGTATTTGTTCGGCTCGCTCGGCCTGCTGCTGGTAGTGGCCGTGGGGGCGCGCGGTATTTTATCGGGCGCTTTGCAGTTGGGCGATCTTGGCGCTTTTCTTGTGCTCGCGAGTTTTCTCTACGAGCCAATTGGGAAATTGCATGAACTCAATCAACTGGTGCAGGCAGGACGAGCCTCGGGCGAACGCGTCTTCGAGATTCTCGATTCAGTGGGCGAGCCGAAGGGTGGCGAAACGTTTGCTGAGACAGTGCGCGGCGAGATTGAGTTCCGGCATGTCAATTTCAGCTATTCCGGCGAGCTGCCGACGCTGACTGACATTTCATTTCACGCACCGCCAGGTGAGACGGTCGCGCTCGTCGGCACCACTGGCGCGGGAAAATCAACGCTCATCGATCTGCTCACGCGTTTCTACGAGTTCGATAGCGGCGAGATTTTGGTCGACGGAAGTCCGATTCGTGATTTCAGCATTCGCGCGTTGCGGCAACAGATCGGGATAGTGACGCAGGAATGCTTTTTGTTTAACGGCACCATCCGCGAGAACCTGCAAATCGGGAAGCCGGATGCGACGGATGAAGAATTGCTAGAGGCAGCGGCGGTGGCAAACGCGCGTCCCTTCATCGATCGGTTGCCGCACGGATTGAGCAGCTTGGTGGGCGAGCGCGGAGTAAAGTTGAGCGTGGGCGAAAAGCAGCGACTCTCGATTGCGCGGGCGCTATTGAAGGATCCGCCAATTCTGATTCTGGATGAAGCGACGGCGAGCATGGACACCACGACGGAACGACTCATCCAGGAAGCGCTGGAGAATCTGATGTTCGATCGCACTTCCATTGTGATCGCGCACCGGCTTTCAACTATCGTGCACGCAGACCAGATTCTCGTGCTTGATCACGGCCGTATCATCGAGCGCGGAACGCACGAGCAATTGCTTGCGCTTGGTCGGAAATACGCGCAGTTGTGCGAACAAAGTTTGCTCGAAACGCCGGAAAGCGAGCCGACGATAAAGCGCGTCCGCTTCCCTCAAAGCGCGACGTTCCTCGCGGAGGCTGCGCTCAAGATGGCGAATACGCTCTTCGAATCGACATTCATCGGGCGGCGGGCGAAGCGTCGGTAAGCGTTGAAACCTTCCCGCACCGCACGGAGCAGGATTGACGGATTTCGGCAGGCTTGATAAACGCTGGTGCGCAGACCGCGGAGTTTGTGTGCCATGGCGAAAGAGAATTCATCGGGCAATTCCTCATTGCCGTTACATGAAGTGTTGGAAGCTGAGTTTGTCGTTTTGCGCGGGGAGCTTCCGCAAGATTATCCTAATTCGGCTCAACCAGAGGTCCGGCTAAAAGCGATTTGGGCGGCAATTCATGGGCTGCCGGAAAAGCGCTCGGCGCTCTGCTTTTCTGGCGGCGGCATTCGCAGCGCAACTTTTGGACTAGGTGTTTTGCAGGGCTTGGCCCGTTGCGGATTGCTCGGCAAATTCCACTATCTTTCCACCGTTTCCGGCGGCGGATATATCGGTGCCTGGCTAAGCGGTTGGATTAACCGGGCCGATGGCGGACTGACGAGCGTCATGGCGCAATTGGGTCAGCCTCGCGACAACTCGAGACCGAATCCGGAACCGGTCGAGATTCAGAATCTGCGCAGCTACAGCAATTATTTGAGTCCGCGTCTGGGTCTTTTGTCCGCAGATACGTGGACGTTGTTCGCCACTTACATTCGCAATCTGCTTTTGACTTCGCTGGTCATGATTCCGTTGCTCGCGGCGTCGCTAACGGTCCCGTGGTTTTACGAAGCAGTTCTCATGAGGAATCCAATTCCCTACACGTCGATCCCCCTCTGGATCGGCGTGGCCGGTGTCGCGATGGGCATTGCTTACATGGGAATTAATTTGCCGTGCGGTGGAAACAGGCGCGGCAGTCAGCGCAGTTTTTTGATTTTTTGCCTGTTACCGCTGCTGGTGGCGGCTTTTTCGATGACGACATACTGGGCGTGGTTCGTGGCTTACGGGCGAACGACGCCCAAGTGGTCGTTTCTTGGGCTCACTCCTCCACATCAGGTAGTGCCATTTATTTATCTGGGTGTGCTGATGCATCTTCTCTCATGGGTGACTTCGCTTCTTCGTGCGCACGGATTTCGGCTAAAAGAATTTATCGCCGTGGTGGCATCGGGCGCGATCGGGGGTTGTTTGCTTTGGCTGGGTGCAACGAAAATTTTTCCGCAGCCTCTGGCCGTTGCGGAATTGTATGGTGTTTTCGCGGTGCCACTTTTTTTGACGCTGTTTTTCCTGGCAGTGTTGACGTTTGCGGGGATCTCCAGTCGCTGGACGAACGATGAAGATCGCGAATGGTGGGGGCGCGCCGCGGGCTGGCTTTTGGCAGTTGTGATTGGATGGATGGTGATTAGTGGCCTTGTCATTTTCGGGCCGTTGCTTCTTTCAAGAACAATTTCCCTTCTAAGCGTAGGCGGCGTGGCCGGTCTCATCACAATTCTTGCCGGCCGGAGCAGCTTGCTTCCAGCCACTGCGGATAAGAGCGCTAAATCGGGACCGATGGTGTTGATTCTCTCCAAAGCAGTGACGATCGCAGCATTCATCTTCATTGCCGTGCTGATGATTCTCATCACGCGCGCGATGACCTGGATGATGGTGCAAATTGGCGACCAACTGCATTTCTCCTGGAATCTGGACGCTGTCTCTCACGTTGTCGGCGCGAAGGTGCAATATCTGAACGTCCTTCTATATACGCCGATCTCGGTCCTGACCTTGTTCGCGCTGGGACTCCTCGGATTCGGAGTTGCCATGGCGTATACGATCGATCCGAATCGGTTCTCGCTCCACGCCGTTTACCGCGATCGCCTGATTCGCGCGTATCTGGGCGCCTCGAACAAACAGCGCGACCCGAATCCGTTCACCGGCTTCGACCAAAATGACAACATCCGGATGCATGAGCTTTGGCTCGAGGAGAAATTTCGCGGGCGATTGTTGCCGATTGTAAACATCGCGCTCAATCTGGTCGGGGGCAGCAAACTCGCATGGCAGGAGCGAAAGGCGGAGAGTTTTACGGCGTCGCCGCTGCATTGCGGCTCTTATGGGCTTGGTTATCGCAAAACGAATGCGCCACCAGGAAAGCGATACGGCGGCCAGCATGGGATCTCGTTAGGGACGGCTACCACTATTTCAGGTGCGGCGGCAAGTCCGAACATGGGTTATCATTCTTCACCGCTGGTCACGTTCATCCTCACGTTGTTAAACGTCCGCCTCGGAGCATGGCTTGGGAATCCGGGAAAGGCTGGGGAGGCGACATTTCATCTTGGTTATCCAAACTTCAGTGTTGGTCCAATCATTGCCGAAGCGTTTGGATTAACAAACGACACCAATCCCTACGTTTATCTCTCCGATGGCGGGCATTTCGAAAATCTCGGCCTTTACGAGATGGTGCTTCGGCGATGCCATTACATTGTCGTGAGCGATGCCGGCGAGGATCCGGAATGTTCTTTCGCCGATTTGGGCGAGGCCGTGCGCAAGATTAGGATCGATTTCGGAATCCCAATCGAGTTCGATCATATGGGTATTTATTCGCGTACGGAAATAGGCGCGCTGAAAGATCCCGGGCACAACTGCGCGATTGGTCGAATTCGCTATTCAATGGTCGACGGTCCGGCCGCTCCCGACGGGATCATCGTTTACATCAAGCCGGCGTGTTATGGCAATGAACCGCGTGACATTTACGAATACTTCAAAAGGAACGAAACTTTTCCGAACGAGAGCACCGCAGACCAGTTTTTCTCCGAATCGCAATTCGAGAGCTACAGAATGCTTGGCGCGCACACGATGCAGAAACTTTGCACAAATTGCGGCGGAGACTTTCAGTGTTTTATTCGCGAAATCCTAGAGCGTCACTTGCAGATGAAATCACCGGATTGGGTTGCAGGATTGCTCGAATCATCGGCGAATAACGCCGCGGGGCAGTTAGCCAATCACGCGCGACAACTTGGAAAACAAACGACCGGCGGCTCGCCCTCCTAACCCCCTACGAATTCCGCCGGTCGATGAATTAAGATCAACTGAGCCCTCTCGGCTCTAAGCGAAGGAAATCCGGTCAGTTGCCTGCGTACCCGTGGTCCCGCTCGTACGCGCGGATTGCTCGACGCGTCTGCGAGCCCAAAACGCCGTCGACCGAGCCATGATAATAACCGGCGCGTGCGAGTCGGCGCTGCAGTTCGGCGACTCTGGAGTGAGTGGCCTGGCCGTATTGACCGGAGCCATTGCCATTGCCGTAGTCGCCGCCATATTGGTTGCCGCCATAGCCGTAACCATAACCGTAACCGTACGGATCGCCGTAGCCGGAGCCATACGGGTAGCCATAACCATAATATCCGTACGGATAGCCGCCCCAGCCCCAGGACGAACCCCAGCCCCAACCCCACCACCACGGAAAGCCGAAGGAACCGATAAAAATGACATCGTTGCCATTATGGTGATGCCCGTGGCCATGCCAGTTGTTACCGCCATGCCAATTGTTGCCGCCATGCCGATTGTTGCCGCCATGCCAATTGTTGCCTCCATGCCAATTGTTGCCGCCATGCCAATTGTTGCCGCTCCAGCGCTGTCCACTCCATGTTCCTCCCCCTCGCATTCCCATCGAACCGCCTCGCGTTCCCATCGAACCGAAATGGCCTCCGCCAGAATGACCGCCGCCACCGCCACGTGGGGCAGCTGTGACCAGTGGTGCGGTGAACACCGCCACAAAAACGCAAATCACGAAAAGTACAAGCTTTGAATTGTTCATAGTAGGTGAGTTTCTGACTAATTAGACACCGCACGCTGTTTAAAGTCTCGCTTTTTTTTCGTAAAATGCATGAAACGCTCTTCTTCGTGGCTTGTTCCCTCTGAAAAAGATGACCGACGCTCGCCCCTTTTTGCTCCGGCCAGGCCTCCCTGCGGGGGGACAGACCGCTTTCGGACGACGGCGCTCGCTGATGCTTACGCAGCTTCCCTGTGAGATTGCTTGATCTAATTAAAAACCGCGAACCACCTGGAGTTTCGCGTTGTTCTTGCTGGTCATCACGTAGCCGCCAAACTTATCATCCAAGCTCAATGACGATGGAGCGTGCCGCGATCTTCATATCGGCTTTGTTCACCTTGCACGTGCTTTACGCCTCGCCGACCGAACACAGCGTAAGTCCGTCCCGCCAGTTCATTATCTACGGAGCCGACGCGGCGTTGCGCGGCGCCGTGTCCGACTTGGCCGAGCGGACCAAGGCCGATTTTCTCGTGCTGTTGCGGCAGCGCGACAACTGGGCGGTCCCGATCGTGCTGAATCTTCAACTGCAACAGGCGAACCTGCCGGAAGTTCCGCCTGCGGACTTGCGATTCAGTCAAACCGGATTCGGCCTCAAGCTACAGCTAGACCTGACGCTTTCCGAAAAGCTCGATTCTTCATTAATCGAGCGCGAGCTTCTGCGCGCAATCTTACTGGAGATGATTTATCGAAAAGAATCGCATCTCGCTGCCGGCACGATGTTCGTCGAGCCACCGGATTGGTTGCTTGATGGAGTGCTTGCGCTGGCGCCTGGGCGCGATCGCGAATACTTACTCGAGGCGGTTACTACGGCGAATAAAACCGTGCCTCTCGAGACGTTTCTCCGTCAACGGCCAGAACTTCTCGATTCGGCGGGCCGCGTGCTTTACCGCGCGCACTCTTTTGCGCTGGTGCAGATGCTCATCGATGGGAGGGACGGCCCTGGCCGCCTGGCGCAGTACATCGGTCATCTACCTGATGCCTCCAACGAACCGCTGACCAATTTGAAGGCGCACTTCCCGTTCCTTGTTGCTGATGCGGAGGGAAGCTGGCAGTTGACCTTACGGCGGGCGAGAAATTTCCAGAACCAGTTACTGACGTTTGCCGAAAGCGAGCAGCGTCTCACTGAATTGTTGAGCGTGAAAATCTCGCAAGCAAACAAGCCGGCCAAGGTGGCTACGCTTGACGACCTTGCGAAGCGTAAGATTTCTCCAGGCGAGAAGATGGCGCTGAGTCAGCTGAACCGAGATTTACTTGTGTTTGTTGCCCAAGCCAACCCGGTTTTGCGGCCGATCGCGCGTGAATACGAGCAGATCACTGCGCTGCTTGCCCGCGGGAAAAGGAGAGGAGTTGCGAAGCATTTGTCGCATTTGGATGCTACTCGCAAACAACTTGCCGCTCGAATGAGCGATATTGACGACTACATGAATTGGTTCGAAGCGACTCAAATGAAGAACGGCAGCGGTAATTTTGCTGATTATCTCAAAGCGGTGGATCAATCGCAGAGCTCACCTTCAAAGCGACATGATCCGCTCTCGGTTTATGTCGATGCGCTGGAGGATCAGGTCGAAAACTGAAAATGCGATCACGAATGGAGATTGGGATGGATCAGTTGCCGCTTTCCAGCTTGGCGGCTATCTTGAGGAGCGCGCTCTGAAGCGCGCATATCTGCTAATGCAAAAAATTGGCTTTGCCGAGGCTCTCGATTCCATTGTTGCCAGCGATCCACGTTATCAACGGGACGCCTATGTCTTTTTACGGGACGCTCTCGATTTCACGACGAAGCAACAGAAGAAAATCAAAGGCGTCAGCGTGCGCCACGTGACGGGGCCGGAGTTGCTCGACGGTGTGCGGCGGTACGCTCTCAAGGAATTCGGACCTATGGTGATAACCGTCTTTGATAACTGGGGAATCCATTCCTGCGAGGACGTTGGGAACATCGTCTTTAACCTGATCGGCGCTGGCGTATTCGGAAAGACCGAGCAGGATTCGATCGAACATTTCAAGAACGTTTATGATTTCAAAGAGGTTTTTGTGAAGCCGTTCGCACCGGAAAAACCGCCAACTGCGAAAGCGCCATCGCATTTGCCGGCGCGAAGGCCCGCCACCTCGAGCAAGTGAATCTTGACCGTCGATCACCGATCACTGCGATCGACGCGCCAAGATAATCAGAATGAATCGTATCCCAGTGGCGAAATTTCTCTCAGCGGCTCTATTACTTGGCATGGTTAATCTGAAAGCTGCGTCGGCCGAGCCTTCATCTGTCATCAACTTTCCGCCGAGCGCGGCGCAGAAATGGATTCTGCCGAACGGGCTGACGATCATTGTGCAGGAAGATCGCAGCGCGCCGGTGGCAAGCGTGCAAGCGTGGTGCGCTACCGGCAGCATCTACGAAGACCAGCACCTCGGCGCGGGGTTGTCACACATTCTCGAGCACATGCTCTTCAAGGGCACAAAGACCAGGTCGACCAATGAGATCGCGCAAAAAATACAGGACGTAGGTGGTTACATCAACGCCTACACATCCTTCGATCGGACGGTCTTTTGGATCGACGTGCCGAAAGACGGGGTCGCTACCGCGCTCGACATTTTGGCGGACGCCATGATGAATTCGACCTTGCCGCCGCAAGAATATCAAAAAGAGCAGGAAGTAATCCGGCGTGAATTTGCCATGGGCATGGATGACCCCGATCGCGTGGCTGGGCTGCTTCTTTTTGCGACCGCTTATCAGCAGCATCCGTATCGTTTTCCGGTCATTGGCGAGATCGAGATCTACAATCAGCTCACCCAGGAGCAGGTGATGCAGTATTATAAAACGCGTTACGTCCCGAACAATCTCACGTTCGTTGTGGCAGGCGATGTGGATGCGGAAAAGGTGCGGCAACAGCTAGCAGAATTGTTTAAGCCGTATCCGGAGAAATCGCTCAAGCCGGTATTCATTCCTGCGGAACCGCCGCAACTTGGCCGCCGCGAGGTGCACCAGGAGTTTGCCACGGAACTGACGCATCTCTCCCTCGCATGGCACATCCCTGAAGTCACGAATCCTGACGTGCCTGCGCTCGATCTTCTCTCGACCATTCTCGGTGATGGGCGCAGCTCGCGCTTGTACCGGCGCGTCCGGGAAGAAGCCGGTCTGGCGTTCAGCATATCCGCGTTCTCTTACACGCCGGGCGATCCAGGGTTGTTTGGGATTGATGCCACGGTCGATCCAAAGAAACGCGACACAGCCGAGCAATTGGTCTTGCGGATTGTTGATGAAGTGAAACAGGCCGGCGTTACCGCAGAGGAATTGGAGAAGGCGAAGAAAATCACGCTTAGTCACCACCTCGGCGCGCTCACCACAATGCGCGGTCAGGCCTCGGACATTGGCTCGAACTGGTTGCTCACTCGGGATCTGAATTTTAGCCGCCATTATCTCGACGTCGTTCAGAAAGTGACGCTCGATGACATCAAACGTGTCGCCGCGAATTATCTGACCGAAAATAATCTGACTGGCATCTCGTTGAATCCAAAAGGTTCGCTGGCCGGTAAAGCTGAGGCTCCGAAGGAAGTCGCCGCCGGTGAGATTCAAAAATTTGATCTCTCAAATGGACTGCGACTGCTGGTGCGCGAAGACCCCCGGCTGCCACTCATTGGGATGGGCGCCGTTTTTCGTGGCGGTCTTCTCGCCGAGACGCCGCAGACAAATGGTATCACGCGTTTGATGGCTAAGGTTCTGTTGAAAGGAACCAAGACGCGCACTGCCGAGCAAATCGCCAACGAGATCGAAGCAGTGGGCGGCTCAATTTCGAGCGACGCTGGTAACAACAGCTTCAGCGCGTCGGTCGACGTCATGAAGCCCGACGTGAAATTGGGCGTGGACCTGCTCTCGGACGTATTGCTCAACGCGACGTTTCCGGAAAAAGCCGTCGGGCGCGAGAAAGAAATTCAGATGGCTGCGATCAAGCAGGAGGAAGAGCAGTTGACCTCCGTTGCCCGCAACATCATGCGGCAGGCGCTCTTTCCTCAGCATCCTTACGCCTTGCGCTCAAATGGCTCGGTCGAGTCCGTTCAGAAGTTAACGCAAAAGGATTTGCTAGGATTTCGGGATCGTTACGTAGTCGCAAAAAACGGCGTCATCTACGTCTTCGGAGACGTTAAAGCGGCTGAAGTAAAGCAGCTCGTGGAACAAATGCTTAGCAATATGAAGCCGGGCGCGCTGGGGCTGACCGACGCAAAACCTTCCATCGCACTGGGCAAACCGGAAAACGTTGAGAGCCGCAAAGACAAGGCGCAAGGGGTGATCATGGTCGGGTTTCGCGGCGCGAGTCTGTCCAGTCCAGATCGCTACGCACTGGAATTGATCGATGAGGCAAGCAGTGACCTCGGGTCGCGCTTCTTCATTCGCATTCGCGAGCAAATGGGATTGGCCTATTACGTCGGCGCCAGCCAGATGCAGGGCCTGGTTCCGGGACTCTTTGCATTCTACCTCGGCACCGACCCGCAAAAGATCGAGCCAGTGAAAACGGCTTTGCTTGATGAGATCCACAAACTCGCAAATGACGGTCTTACTCCCGAGGAATTAACGCGAGCGAAAAAGAAATTGATTGGTCAGCAGGAGATCGCGAATCAAAGCAACGACGCTTTTGGTTATCACTCCGCGCTCGACGAGATCTACGGACTAGGTTTCGATTATTACAAGCGGCTCGAGCACGACCTGAATGCGGTGACGCTCGATGATATTAAACAGGTCGCGGCGAAATATTTTCGCGATCAACCCTATGTTTTAGCAACGGTGCAACCGCCGCAGAAGAAGTGACAAGTGACAGGTGATGAGTGACAAGAAAAATCGTGCTATCTTTGGGAAAATCATCACTCGTCACCTATCACTCTGAAGTATGGCTGAAGTCCAAAAAACAACCTTGAGCGGCGAGTTGTCGCAACGCTTCATTGAATTTGTGGTGATGCACGCGCAAAACGCCGCGCTGTTTCTTGGCCAGATTCCAAATCCAAAAACCGGCGAGCCCGAAGTGAACCTGGACCTGGCCAGGATGTTTATCGATCAACTAGCCATGATCCAGGAAAAAACGCGCGGCAATCTGACTAGCGAAGAGACAAAAGTGTTGAGCAACGCGCTTTCCAATTTGCAGATGGCCTATGTGGAAGTTGCGCGGGAATCTGGTGGGGCGCGACCAGAGTCTGCTCGCCGTGGCGAGGGCGCGCCGCAGACCGAAGCCGCGCAGGCACAAACACCGGCGGAACAACCACCAGCAGGCACTCCGGAGCCATCAGCGCCGATCACATCGACCGAGCCCGAGAGCGAATCGCGGAAAAAATTCACCAAAAGCTACGGGCCGTAATGATAGGGCGCGACCGCTAGGGTCGCCGCCTGTAGCCGAGGTCGGTGACCCCGGCCCAGTGGATTTTCCATTCGCTTTTTTAGCAGGCACTACTGCCATCCGCAGGCGCACCATTCTCCATACCCCGCTGTCCAACGTCCTTCTCCTGTCGGGACGCGCTGATTGGCAAGCTGAGAAGCTTGTCGAGTCGGTTTATTTTCTCAGCGGCTGCTGGTGCGCTCGGCCGGAGTCGCCGTGCGACGGGGCTTTGCTCTCGCACTTTTACGTACGGTGATTGTTCCCTGGCTCGGAGCGGGAGTTGGTGATGCTTCGGCGTATTTTTTTGTCGAGGGCCAAATCAGACGCCAAGGCTGAGTTTTAATTGTCTCGCTGAATTGCTTGATGTTCTCGCCGGCCGGCTGGAGCTCGGTTGTCGCTACCTTTAATTTCTCTGACGACGACCGCAGGTTTTGCAGGGTCACTTTGATGTTGTCGTGCTCGGTTAGGCTGGTGCTGATTTTTTCGATGTTGGTAAGCGAGTGCGTGAGGGAGCTATCCGGCGCGGTCAGATCGGAAAGATGTTGGCCGAATGTTTTGAATTGAGTGAGTGCGAGCGTCAGCTCGGAATTTTCGTCGGTGAGGCGGTTCAGGTTTTGCGCGGTCTGCTGAAGGTCTTTCATCGTGTTGGTCGCCTCGGCTGCGACCGGTTTGATCACCTCCAGCATTTTCGCCGCGGCATCGCCCAGGTCGGGCGTGCGTTCCCCGGCAAAAGTCTGGCCGTCTTTAGCGCGGCCGGAGGCTTCAGTGCCCTGGGTAAAATCAATGGCCATGTCGCCGAGAAATCCAAGCTGCATTAACCGCGCCTTTGCGTCCCGATAAACCTTCGCATCCTTGTCCACCTGCACCTCCACGCTTACTTCGAATCGCGATTTTCCTGGCGTGGCAGTCGGGCTCGCCGTTGCATTCGGCTCGGCCTGGTGGATTGCTGCATCTGCTTCTTCGGCCTTTTTCTCTTCTTGCGGCGACACCGGCGAAAACAACTTTTGTACCTGGCCAATCTTGCGGCCCGCCAGCATCACTGGCGCGCCTTGCTTAATCCCAGCCGCGTTATCGAAGTAAACTTTGTATGTCACTAACGGCCGGAACAATCCCGGCGCGCCGAGCAAGACCAAAAGGAAGGCGACCACCGCGATCGTGCCGATCACGAGCAGGCCGGTCATGATTTCATTTCTTTGTAATTGCATCGAGGCTGCCTTCCAGAATCGGGCCTTCAGTACTGCCGCTTATAAACTGAGCGACCACTGGGTCCTTGGATTGTTTGAATTGTTCGGGTTCGCCTTCTTCAATGATTTTCCCCTGATACAACATAGCCATTCGCGTCGCGATGCGAAAGGCGCTCTCCATTTCGTGGGTGACGGTGATTGAGGTGACCTTCGATTTTTCGCTGAGGCTAATAATCAATTCGTTGATCACAGAGGCAATGACCGGGTCGAGCCCGGCTGAGGGCTCGTCCAGCAGGAGCAGTTCGGGCTCGAGCACGAGGGCCCGTGCGAGGGCGACGCGCTTCCGCATGCCGCCGCTCAGCTCGTCTGGCAAGAGGTCCTTGGAATCCTTCATGCCGACGAGGTCCAGCTTTTCATCGATGATCTTATCGATTTCTGCGCGCGATTTGTCCGTGACCTCTTCGAGCGGCAGAGCGACATTGTCGCGGACCGTACGCGAGCTCAACAGCGCTGAATATTGATAGACCATGCCGATATGCTGCCGAATGCGCTGAAGCTTGCGGCGCGAGAGTTTCGTGATCTCAAATTGCTTGAAAAAAATCGAACCGGAATTGGGGCGGAGAATCCCGAGAATCAACCGTAAAAGTGTGCTCTTACCACTGCCGGATTGACCCATTACCACCACGCGCTCTTCCGGCTCAACTTTAAGCGAACAACCGTCGAGCACTTTTTTTTCTTCAAATTGCATGCACACGTCGCGCAACTCGACCATGTGCGTAGGGGTCGTCATGTCGGGTAAAATGTCGTGTAAATGACGTTGTAGAGCGTATCGAACCCGATCACTGTCGAGATCGCAGTCACGACGCTGGACGTTGTCGATGTGCCAACCCCCGCTGCACCCCCTTTAACGGTCATTCCTCGATAACAGGCGATCGCGGCGATGAGCAGCCCAAAGAGAAAACTCTTCAAAATGCCGGTGATGATATCGCGAATCAGCAATGAATCTTTCACCAAGTCGAGAAAATAGGGGAAGGCGATACTGAAATACGCCTTGCAGATCAGGCTGCTCGCGAGCACAGCCGCGATATTTGAGACCGTAGAGAGGCACGGCATCAGGAAAAAAAGAGCGAGCATTCGCGGCGCAACGAGAAAACGCAGCGGGCCGATTCCCATCGCCTCGATGGCTTCCACTTCTTCGGAAACCTGCATAGTGCCGAGCTCGGCGGTGAAAGCCGCGCCGATGCGCGCGGCGAGCATGATGCCCGTCATCAGCGGCCCAAGCTCGCGCGTAAACGCAATTGCAACAAGACCGGGGATCAGTCGCTCCGTTCCAAAGCGTTGCAATTGGTAACCGGTGAGCAGCGCCATCGTCAGCCCGAGGAAAAACGATACGAGTCCCACGAGTGGCACCGAGTCCACCCCGGCGCGCTGCGTGTAGCGGAAAAAGCTGGCAGCGCGAAATGGCACCTGGCCCTGCTGGAGACGCTCGAACGTTTCCTCGAACGTGTTTATGATGAACCAGAACACGCCGCCCACTTCGCGGAGAAAATTGCGCGAAAGGTGGCCCACTCCCTGGGCAACTAAAACCGGTGGATTAGCATTGGCCATGGCTCGGGGAAGCTCGCCTTACTTTCGCACCGGGCAAAGAGCAAAGTTGCTGTGCGAAAGCGATGCGACGACGCATCGCGCTCCAACTGCGAAGGCGTTCGCGAGGCCGCACTTCGTGCGAAATGCATGGGAAGTTTGGTCTGTTTTAGCGGCAGCTTTGGGAGTGCGTACGCGTCCTCGCGTCGCTTTTAATTTGACGAGGCGTCACGCTATGGTGCGAATATCAAAAATCGACGAATACCACCCTAAACGAACATAGCGTCACGTGAAATTGCTTCGCATACTCAATTGCTCGTTTATCATCGCGCTATTTAGTGCCGGGGCGCCCGCGTTTGGCGAAGAACAACAAACCTCCGCAAATGCTGTAAAGGACGTCCGATCAATTGATCAGCAAAAAATGCAAAACGAAAAATTCGGGCTGGTGATCCACGGCGGCGCCGGAACCATCGAACGCGCCAAGATGACGCCGGAAAAAGAGAGAAATTATCGCGCCGGTCTCGATCGCGCTCTGGCTGCAGGTTACGACATTTTAAAAAACGGCGGATCGAGCCTCGATGCGACGGAAGCCGCCGTGCGCGTTCTCGAAGACGATCCGCATTTCAATGCCGGGAAAGGTTCAGTGTTCACAAGCGCTGGCACAAATGAAATGGACGCAGCGATCATGGACGGCAAAACGCTAGCCGCCGGCGCTGTCGCCGCTCTGAAGCATGTGAAAAATCCCATAAGCCTGGCCCGGCTCGTCATGGAGAAATCCGGACATGTAATGCTCGACAGCGACGGCGCGGAAGCGTTCGCAAAAGAGAACGGAATTGAGCTGGTGGACCAGAAATACTTTTTCACCCAGGAGCGTTGGGACGCTTTGCAAAAGATCAAAGCTGCGGAGAAAAATAAGGGCGGCGGTGCCGGGAAAGCGTTTCTTATCACGGATCAAGATCGGCATGGAACGGTGGGCGCTGTCGCGTTGGACAAAGACGGAAATCTCGCCGCAGCGACTTCAACCGGCGGCACCACGAATAAGCGACCGGGGCGCGTGGGCGATACGCCGGTCATCGGCGCAGGTACGTACGCCAACAACGCAACGTGCGCCGTCTCCGCGACAGGTGATGGCGAGTATTTTATTCGGGCGACCGTGGCGCACGACGTCTCGGCGCTGATGGAATATCGGGGAATGGCGCTCAAGGAAGCGGCACAAGCTGTGCTCGATAAAGTCGCCAAACTTGGCGGCACTGGTGGACTGATCGCAATCGATCGTCAGGGCAACGTCACTTTGCCATTTAATACCTCGGGAATGTATCGTGGGTATGTCGATCCAAACGGCAAGTTTGTCGTGGAGATTTACAAATGATTTTGTGATTCGTTGAAGCGTTGAAGCGGAAACAGGATTGTCATTCTGATCCCGCAGACGCGGGAGAAGAATCTCTGATCAATCTTCCAGCAGCGCTGAAAATATAATCAGAGATGTTTCGCTTCGCTCAACATGCCAAGATGGCGCTGTAACGCTTCAACGTCCCAGCCATGCTCCCGCCCTTCACTGTCGTTATTCCCTGCTTCAACGAAGAAGCGCGGATTGCTGAAACGCTGCGCGGGACCCTCGATTATCTCACTGCCAACGCCCCAGAGAGCGAATTGATCGTGGTGAATGATGGATCAACCGACGCAACCGCGACAATTGCACGTGAAAGATTGGAGACTGCAAAAATCAAAACTCGGCTTCTCGAGAATTTTCCGAATCGTGGAAAGGGCGCCGCGGTCCGCTCGGGATTACTTGCCGCGCAAAAACCAATCGGTCTTTTTTTTGATGCCGACCTCTCCACACCACTTGGAGAGACTCCGAAACTAATCGAACCGATTGCACACGGCGAAGTTGATATTGCTTTTGGTTCGCGCGCTCTGGATCGCAGTCTTATCGGAGTCCATCAACCCTGGCGGCGCGAGCAAGGGGGTCGTGTTTTCAATCTTCTTGTGCGCGTTGCAACCGGCCTGCCATTCTGGGACACCCAATGCGGGTTCAAGTCGTTTCAGCTCGATGTTTGCCGGCCAATTCTGGAGGCGGCGCACGTGAATGGTTTTGCATTCGATGTTGAGCTGCTTTTTCTTGCCAATCGCGCCGGATTGCGCGTTCGGGAAATTCCGGTCCGCTGGAACCACGCTGAAGGGAGCAAAGTCAGTTTCTTTCGTGACAGTCTACGGATGTTGCGAGAAGTGATCGCGATGCGCCAAGGAACGACGGCTTCCGAGCCGTCGATGAAGGCATAACGGCTGGGAAGCTCACTCCTTGAACCCGCTGTAGCCGCTTCGCTGTGCGAAGCGTAAGGTGGGAATGTTTTTGAGCCCCGCGTCATGCGTCTCACAGAGACGCGGCTACAGAAGTCACCACAACTTTTCTTTGTCGCGTCGACGACTAGATTGATTGTTCCACTTTTAAGCTCATGCAGTCCTTTCAATTTCATCCCGCGGTCGCGCGGTGGTTCGAACAAACGTTCGGCTCGCCGACCGAACCGCAGCTGCGCGGCTGGCCGGCAATACAATCGGGTCGGCACGTCCTGATTTCTGCGCCGACTGGTTCCGGCAAAACGCTGGCGGCGTTCCTTGCTTCGCTCGATGCGCTTTTCCGCGCAGGCGTCGACGCTGATTTGCCGAATGAAACGCAAGTGGTTTATGTGTCGCCGCTCAAGGCGTTGAGCAACGATATCCGCAAAAATCTGCAAGAGCCGCTTACTGGAATTCGCTCCCTGTTGTGCGAGGAAAATGGGCGCGAGATCGATGTGCGCGCCGAAGTGCGCACTGGCGATACGACTGCCGCGCAACGTCAGGCGCTGATTAAAAAGCCGCCGCACATCCTGGTTACGACGCCAGAGTCGCTTTACCTGCTGCTCACTTCCGAATCGGGCCGGCAGATGTTGAGCACGGCGCGAACGCTGATCCTGGATGAGATTCACGCTGTCGTCGACGACCGGCGCGGCGCGCATCTCGCGTTGAGCGTTGAACGCCTGGCCGCCCTGACGAAAAATCCGCTCCAACGGATCGGTTTATCTGCAACGCAGAAACCGATTGAAGAGGTTGCGCGTTTCCTCGTCGGCACTTGCGACGTGAATGACGCTGGCAATCCGGATTGCGAGATCATCGACATCGGACATCGTCGCGAATTGGACCTGGCGATTGAGCTCCCGAGTTCGCCGCTCGAAGCGGTGATGTCGAACGAAGTTTGGGAGGAAATTTACTCGCGGCTTGCCGAATTGATTCAGGAACACCGAACAACGCTGGTTTTTGTGAACACGCGCCGAATGGCCGAGCGTGTGACGCATCATTTGAGCGAACTTCTTGGAGCTGACGCGGTCACGTCGCATCACGGAAGTCTCTCGGCAAAGCTACGGCTCGACGCCGAAGATCGATTGAAACGCGGCGAGCTCAAAGCACTAGTCGCCACGGCTTCACTGGAGTTGGGTATCGACATCGGCTCGGTTGATCTCGTCTGCCAGCTTGGGACGACGCGCTCCATCGCCACCCTGCTGCAACGCGTCGGCCGCGCCGAGCATAAACCTGCCCGCAATGCTTCGCCTGGCGATGCAGGCGGGCGCGGTGGTTTGCCGAAGGGACGAATCTTTCCGCTGAGTCGCGACGAATTGGTGGAGTGCGCGGCGCTTCTGCGCGCGGTTCGACGCGGTGAGCTTGATCGGCTCCTTATTCCCGAAAAGCCGCGCGATGTGCTCGCCCAACAGGTTGTCGCTGCCAGTTCAGCTGAGGATTGGGATGAAAATAAGCTTTTCGAATTAGTTCGCGCGGTCTGGCCTTATCGAAATCTGACGCGTGGAGAATTCGACGGCGTTGTGAAAATGTTGGCCGAAGGTTTTAGCACGAAACGCGGCAGGCGATCAGCGCTAATTCATCACGACGCGATCAATCATCGCATCCGCGGCCGGCGCGGGGCGCGACTGACCGCGCTCACTTCCGGCGGAGCGATTCCCGACAACGCCGACTATCGCGTCATCCTCGAGCCCTCCGAAACGTTCGTCGGCACCGTGAACGAAGATTTCGCCGTCGAAAGTTTGGCTGGTGATATCTTCCAGCTCGGCAACGCGTCGTGGCGAATTCTGCGCGTGAATTCCGGCGTCGTCCGAGTCGAAGATGCGAAAGGCCAACCTCCCGGAATTCCATTTTGGCTGGGTGAAGCACCGGCACGCACCGCTGAGCTTTCGCAAGCCGTTTCGAGTTTCCGCGTGGAGGTCGAGAAATTGCTCAGCGACAGCAGAGACGTCCGTGAGTGGATCGTCTCTGAAATGAGGTTCCCGACAGACGCTGCTCACCAAGTCGCGGATTACTTCGCCGATACTTATCGAGCCCTCGGTGCTCTTCCGTCACAGCAGACGCTTGTGATGGAGCGTTTTTTCGATGAATCGGGCGGGATGCAACTCGTTTTGCACGCGCCTTTCGGCAGTCGAATCAATCGTGCCTGGGGTCTGGCGTTGCGAAAACGTTTTTGCCGCTCGTTTAATTTTGAATTGCAAGCGGCCGCCACGGACGACGCCATCGTGATTTCTCTCGGGACGCAGCATTCATTTCCGCTGGATGAGGTTTTCCGTTATTTGAATTCGAAAACTGTCCGCGACCTTCTCGTTCAAGCGTTACTCGACGCGCCGATGTTCGCGATTCGTTGGCGCTGGAACGCGACACGTTCACTTGCCGTGCCACGGTTTCGCGGTGGCGCAAAAATCGCAGCGCCATTGCAGCGCATGGAATCGGAAAATCTTTTGGCCGCAGTTTTTCCAGATCAGCTCGCGTGCCTCGAGCACATCGTTGGTGACCGCGAAATTCCGGATCACCCCCTCGTGAGGCAGACAATTGACGACTGTCTGACCGAAGCGATGGACATCGATGGTCTCGAAGAAGTTCTGCGCAGAATTGAACAGGGTGAGATCCGCTGCATCGCGCGCGATCTGCCGGAGCCTTCGCCGCTCGCGTCAGAGATTTTAAATGCGCGGCCGTACGCGTTTTTAGATAACGCGCCTCTCGAAGAGCGTCGTACGCAGGCGGTTTACACGCGACGCGCTTCCGAAAGAAATGGCAGCGACGGTTTGGGTGTTCTAGACGCGGCCGCAATCGAGAGAGTCGAAAAAGAAGCTTGGCCCGAAGCGACAAACGCAGACGAATTGCATGACGCGTTGATGCTGCTCGGTGTCATGACCGAAGAAGAGACTCAGCGAACGTCGGGTGGCGAAAGTGCAGAGGCACTGATGGTGACGCTCGTGACTGAAAATCGAGCAACGCGTTTGCTTGTTCCCAGGAAAGATTTGAAGGGCCGCGAGGTTTTGGAGTGCGGCGACATGTCGCCGCTTTCAAAGCGCGGACATGTCCGCGCACTCCAAAACGCTGACGTGACTACAAAGTTCTGTATCGCTGCGGAACGGCTTCAAATGATTCGAGCGATTTACTTCAATACGAGCGTCGAGCCTGATTTAATCGTTCCTGAGTCAGAGCGCGGAAAAAGCTGGGAGCGTGCCGATGCGATTCGTGAGTTGCTTCGCGGCCGAATGGAGGTGTCCGGACCGATGACGGTCACCGACCTCGAAAGTATTCTCGGTCTGCCGCGATCAGAAATCGACGCTGCTCTGCTTGGGCTCGAAGGCGAAGGTTTTGTTCTCCGCGGGAAATTTCATCCGAACGCAACAGAACAGGAATGGTGCGACCGACGATTGCTGGCCCGAATTCACCGGCTAACGATCGATCGATTGCGCGCGGAAATTCAGCCAGTCTCGATTCAGGATTTTTATCGGTTTTTGTTTGCATGGCAGCGAGTCGATGTCGATCGGCGCGTCGAAGGCCCGGAGGGGCTGCAGTCCGTATTGGAACAACTCGACGGCTGCGAGTTGCCGTTGGCGGCTTGGGAATCGGCGGTGCTGAGCGCCCGCATCGGCGATTATGATCCTGAATGGCTTGATCGACTTTGTTTTTCCGGTCGCGTCGGCTGGGCGCGTTTGAGTTCACCGCAACATACGAACGCGCGCGCGGCTGCGCCGCTGCGGACGAGCCCAATCGCGCTCTATCAACGCGAAAACCTCGAAGATTGGCTCTGCCTCGCCTCTGCAAGACCTACAATTGAACTTTCGTCGGCGACGCAAGGGGTGCGTGACGCGCTCGCCGTCGGGGGCGCATTATTCTTTACGGAATTAGTTCGTCGAACTGGCTTGCTTCCGTCGCAGGTTGAAGAAGCGCTTTCGGAGCTCGCCGCGCTTGGCTTTGTTACATCCGACAGCTTTGATGGTTTGCGCGCGCTGCTGGTTCCGTCGAACAAGCGGCCGACTTTTAGACGAAATGAAGGAAAGCGTCGCCGCAAGACGAATCTTGCCAGTATCGAGTTTGCTGGACGCTGGTCATTGCTGAAAAGGGAGATGATCTCGCAAGTATCGGGGAATGGCGCGGAAAGCTCCGCGCGCAATTCAGCGGTCGAAAAATTTGCGCGGGTGTTACTGCGACGTTACGGCGTCGTCTTTCGTCGATTGTTTGAGCGCGAAAGTTTCCCAATTTCGTGGTACGAGCTAGGGCGAATCTATCGGCGGTGGGAAGCACGCGGGGAGATTCGCGGCGGCTATTTTGTTGGCGGAGTCAGTGGCGAACAATTCGCCTTGGCGGAAGCGATCGGCTTGCTGCGTTCGATTCGCAAAGCACCGTCAAATGGCAAACTGCTCACACTCAGCGCTGCGGATCCGCTAAACTTGCAAGGCATTCTCACACCGGGACCAAAAATTGCCGCGTTCACCGCAAACCGCATTTTGTTTCGCGATGGATTGCCGGTCGCGGCCCTCGAGACCGGGGAAATTCGCAAACTTTCCGATGCGTCCGTTTCTGATTCGCAAATTGAAACGGCTCTTCGAGTGGGGAAACTGCGGCCGTCATTGCGGCCCTATTACAAGTGACTAACTGTCATCCTGAGCGGAGCCCATTCGACTCGCTTCGCTCGCTCAGGGTAAACTCCGCGGAGTCGGAGGATCCCGCGAAGTTACCGCAGCGCAATGCCACGGGGTTCCTCGACTTCGCTCGGAATGCTTGGCGTGGGTGAGCGGTTTATTTCTTAACGATCTCGGCGTTCTCGATCATCGCGATGCCGCCACGCTCGGCCAGTTTTCCCTTAACAGTGATGTTCTTACCGCAGTACTCGGCGAGTTGGTCGTTGATTGGCTTGTGTTCGCCAACCACCAGATATGCTTTCCCCTCGCTTACGATGCCGACCGGCCCGCCACTCTTGATGCACTTTGCCCCGCAGGACTGGCCATGTTTCTCGCCGACGGCATTATGATCGACGTAGCACATCATATCGACGACTTCGCCGGTCACTTCTTTGGAAGCAGCCGCGTCGCCGCCGTGCTCGTGTTCTTGCGCGATCGCCAGCGGCGCGCACGCCAGACCTGCAATGAAGATCGCAGTCACCGCAACTCTCAAGACGGTAGGTTTATTTGTTGAATTAAACATAAGACTAATCTGGGCTGCTCCGCGCTTTGGTCAATTGCAGCGAGTGGCGCAGACAATCCTGTCTGCGTGATTGCGTTGCAGGCAGGATTGCCTGCATCACGCGCTCTTCTCAATCAAGTCCGCGAATTGATCGAAGAAATAAGAAGCATCATGCGGGCCGGGCGCGGCTTCGGGATGATATTGCACGCTGAAGATTGGCAGTTCTTTGTGGCGCATTCCCTCCAGTGTGCCGTCATTCAAATTGATGTGCGTGACCTCCACATCCGATGGAAGGGACTGCGCGTCGACGGCGAATCCGTGATTTTGGGCAGTGATGGCCACTTTGCCGCTCCTCAAATCCTTTACCGGTTGATTGGCCCCGCGATGGCCGAATTTCAATTTGAACGTCGACCCGCCGAAGGCAAAGCCAAGAATTTGATGGCCGAGACAGATCCCGAAGATCGGTTTTTTGCCCATTAAATCGTGCACGGCTTTGTGCGCATAAGGAAGCGCCGCTGGATCGCCCGGGCCGTTGGAGAGAAAAATTCCGTCGGGCTCGAGAGCGAGCACTTCCTCGGCTGACGTGGTCGCCGGGACAACGGTGACTTGGAAGCCTTTCTGGCGCAGCAGACGCAGGATGTTTCGCTTCATCCCATAATCGTACGCCGCAATTCGAAATCGAGTTGGCGGCAGCGCGCGCCTCTCTTCACCATCATTTGCCTGCGGGAGCGACCATGGTGCGCTTAGCTTGTCCTCCGGGTCCCATCGGTAAATTTTTTTTGTTGTCACCTCGCGCACGTAATCCATCCCGATCACGCCCTCACCCTCGATTGCCATTTTGGTTGCTTCCTCCGACGAAATCTCCTCTGTCGTCAGACACGCTTTCATCGCGCCGCGGGTGCGCAGATGCCGAGTGAGCGCGCGGGTGTCGATTCCTTTCGCGCCGGGGATCTTCCACTTTCGCAAGTACTCATCGAGCGACATTTCAGAGCGCCAGTTGCTCGGGACCTCTGTCAATTCTTCTATGACGAACCCACGCACGTGAGGTGACGAGCTTTCCTCATCGAGCGAATTGACCCCGTAATTTCCGATCAACGGATAAGTCATCGCTACGATCTGCCCGCAATATGATGGATCTGTGAGCACCTCCTGATAGCCGGTCATCGCGGTGTTGAAGCAGACCTCGCCGACGCGGGTGCCGGTTGCGCCAAAGGATTCGCCCTCGAAATATCGACCGTCTTCGAGAGCTAGGAGCGCGCGCATGTCACTGCGGACTGTGGAGCTTGCGAGCGAATTTTCAAATCCGGTTGACGCCGCGAAGCAGACAATCTTGTCTGCGCGTTGCGTGAGTTTCGCAGGCAGGATTGCCTGCGTCACGGACGATTTCCTTGCCGCTACGGGCGCGGCGGTGGGCTAGGCCGAGGCCGAGGTCGCGGCGTCGGACTTCCCCTCGGAGCAGGTGTTGGCGTCGATGTAGGAGTCGGCGGCGGCTGCGACGGTGTCGGCGTAGCTGTTGGTGTTGGGGTTGGACTTGGCGGCAGACTAGCTGTCGGTGTAGGCGTCGGCGTAGATGGCTGGTAAGTGAAGGTGCAGGTGAATTCGGCCACCGGCCCATCGCAGCAGTTAAAAGCGCCAGCGGCGATATGCATTGTGTTTTGGCCCGGTACCGCAGGTGAACTGGTATATTGAAACCTTATCGTGGTGTTACCGTTGATTAAGGTAACGGCGTCCGCAGGGATTCCGTTCACCGTTAAATCGCTCGCCTGGACAGTTGCCGGATCCACTGCACAACTTAGGTTGATATCGAAAGTCGTCGGCGGCGTAAAGACAGTGATGCCACAGGCCGCGCTGCTCACCGAACAAGCCGCCGCTGTGGGCGTGGGTGTCGGAGTAGGCGTCGGCGCACTGGATTGGGCGCAGTATTTGCCGCCGGTGTTGAAAACGCTCACTCTATTGTATCCTCCCCAGACAATCATTTCACCGCCCGTCCAGACCGCCGTGTGCCAGAAGCGAGCAGTGGGGGCGCCGCTGGTGCTGGTGGCGGTCCAGTTATCTGTGCCGGGATCGTATCTCCCACCGGTGTTCAACGAGCTGGCGTTTTCATCGCCGCCCCACACGATCATTTCACCGCCAGTCCAGACCGCTGTGTGCGCCTCTCGACCAACAGGCGCGTTCGTAGTACTAGTAGGTGTCCAGCTGTCCGTACCGGGAGTGTATCTTCCGCCGGTATCGCGGTAGCTGTTCGGGCTATCAAATCCACCCCAAACGACCATTTCAGTACCGGTCCAGACCGCCGTGTGCCAGACTCGGACGTCCGGCGCGTTGGTCATACTCGTTGAAGTCCACGTGTCCGTATTCGGATGATATCTGCCGCCGCTATTGAGGATTGTGACGTTGTTCACGCCGCCCCAGACGATCATTTCACTGCCGGTCCAGACTGCCGTGTTGATCCTTCGGGCAATGGGCGCGTCGGTGGTGCTGGTGTCGATCCACGTATCGGTAACAGGATTGTATCTTCCGCCCGTATTGAGATCAGTACCGCCGAGTCCACCCCATACAATCATTTCGCTGCCGGTCCAGACCGCCGTGTGTTCGTATCGGCCAAGAGGCGCGTTGGTGGTGCTGGTGGCAGTCCACGTGTCCGTGCTGGGATCATACCTCCCGCCGGTATTTAGCCGGCTGCTGTTGTTATATCCACCCCAGACGATCATTTCACTGCCCGTCCAGACTGCCGTGTGGGTGAATCGGGCAGTAGGCGCGTTGGTGGTGCTGGTGGGAGTCCAACTGTCTGTGCTGGGATTGTATCTCCCGCCGGTGTTGAGACCGTTAATGCGATCAGTGGTTCCGCCCCAGACGATCATTTCGCTGCCTGTCCACACTGCCGTGGGGAGCATTCGGCCATCGGGCGCGTTGGTGGTGCTGGTTGGAGTCCACGTGTCGTCGGTACATGGAGGAGTCGGTGTCGGAGTCGCAGTGCCTACCAGTTCTGCGTCAGTGAAGGCATCCTGCTGGTATGTACCATTGATGGGCACCCGCCCGTCCACCCAAGAAGCGAGGTGCTTGGTGGCCAACGCGGAAGCGTAGTCGTAGTCGCTCACATAATATGGTACGACGCTCGGGTGGGGCTGAGCCGGCAGCGGACTGACTACGTCCGAGAAGGCATCGTCAGGCAACCAGGTTAGACCGTTGTCGTTGGACCTGCGCGCATACATCCTGTAACACGGGCTATTACTGCCAGCTATGCACGTCGATGCTCCTCCGCCATCACGCTCGTCGTACCAGACGGCAAAAAGAGTGCCACTGGGGCTGACCGAAAGGCTCGGCTCCCACTGCGCCTTAAGGGGATCGGTATCGCTGTTGAGCTGAAATGGGGCACTGAAGGTCACCCCGCTGTCAGTGGAGCGAATGTAGAAGACGTCCCCTGGGTCGCCAGTGACGGGATTGCGTGCGGCATAGACGTAGTGAACGACATGGTTATAGGCGGCCGGCTCGCCCCAACCCATGTATCGCCAGTAACCGGCCACCGGGCTGGAGTACATACCGCAGAAGTAGCCCCCAGTTGAACGGCAAGCGCCGACGAAGGCCGGTCCGGTGTAGGTACTGGCCCAGGTATTGCCGCCATCGGTGGAGCGATAGATCTTGTTATTTCGGTTGGTGCCGCAGCCGGAGCTACAGCCACTGCCGCCGTTTTCGTCCATGCCGACGAGGTACACTTCGCCCGTGACGAGGTCCCCGGTGATCTGCACGTTGCGAATGAACGCAGTCGTAACCTGGCGCTCGTTAGTCCATGTGTTACCGTTGTCAGTGGAGTAGCGAACGAAAATATTCCCGCCGCGAGCGAAGTCGTTCCCTGAAACATACATCCGCCCGTAGAAAGGAGAGGATGGGTTCATGTCGGTCCAACCGGACGGTTTGTCATACGAGCCGGCGTGAATGCAGTAAGGGACCCAGCTCTTCGGGTCCCAGGGAGTGGTGGACTTGTATCCGCCGAGGCCGCTGCAACCCCCGAGTCCCCAGACAGTGAACCAAGTGGCGGTTGGGCGGTTATACAGAACGATGGGGCTGCCTCCGGCGTTTTCGAAAGGGCTTTGACCATTAGCCTTGGTGAGGCGGGTGAACGTTAGCCCGCCATCCGTAGAGACCGACGCGCCGGCGGCGTCAGAGGGGAAGTCTCGTATGTCGACATAGGCGACAACGATCTGGTCGGGGTTATCTGGGTTGCCCCAGGAGAACGTCGTCGATTGGTTAA
>Ga0222622_10000109_pt1 | contig 27569 bp, 29 predicted proteins | sample PLM2_5_b1metaG_FD_177335 | JGI IMG/M metagenome (GOLD analysis project Ga0222622, IMG submission 177335) | Groundwater sediment microbial communities from an aquifer in East River, Colorado, USA - PLM2_5_b1 | ecosystem: Environmental > Terrestrial > Soil > Riparian zone | place: USA: East...
GGTGCTCGTCGATTAAGCCAGAAGCGGCTTTGATCTCGAGGATAATTTTCTCATAGCAAAGAAAGTCAGGGGAGAACGTTTGAACGAGCGTGCGACCGCGATACTGCAATGTTTGTGGTGGCTTTGATAGAAATGGAATCTTTTGGAATTCCAACTCGATCTCCAAACACTCGTGATAGACGGGTTCGTGGAAACCACAGCCTTTGTCCTTATAGACCTCAAAACAGGCCCCGATGATCGCGTAGCTTTCCTCCTTGTAAATCAATTCTCCTTTTTCTTTTAGTGTCATTTCGTGTGTTTCGTGGGCAGAAAAAAGAGAAGACTCAATCCCGGAACGCCGAATCCGCTATCAACCCCTTGTCACGCCGCAGTCCGGCGGTTGCCGGACGAAAGCGGATTCGTGGTTACGCCGTTACGCGGCGGTGAAGCGGACCACCTTCTTTTTGCCCCTGATGGCGAGCGCGCCCTTTGCCGCCGGCAAAAAAGTTTCCTCGACGTATTTCTTGGCGCAGGCAACAAGATCGCGGCTGCAACTCAAGTCGAGTTTGTGTTTAATATTTTCGCGATGGCTCTCAATCGTTTTTACACTGAGATGAAGTGAACGAGCGATTTGGGTGTTGCCGAGCCCCGACCCCAACAAATGGAAAACGTGCATCTCGCGATCGGACAGCTTTTCAATGCCGGTGGCAGAAGACGCCGAGCGATGGTCTGGTCGCGACTCGAGCGTTTTTTTGAATGCGCGCATGGCCACGTCGTGGCTGACGTAAATATTCCCGCTCAGAATTTCGCGAATGGCCGCCAGCAGCTCTTCCTTTGGCGCTGTTTTCATCACGTAACCGTCTGCGCCGGCGCGCAGAGTGCGCTCTGCAAAGATTGCTTCCTCAAAGGCAGAGTAGACAAGGATCAGCAAACCGGGTTTCTCAGCCTTGAGCGCCTTAACAAATTCCAGGCTGTCGCCGGTACCGAGCCGCAGAGCCGTCACCAGCAACTGAGGCTTGCATTTCGCGATCTCATTACGTGCATCGCGAATATTGCCGGCCTCACCGCATGCCAGCAGGTCCGGCTGAGCATTTAGAAAATCGGTGATCCCATCGCGAAGCAACGGATGCTCTTCCAAGACCAGGATTCGGATTTTTGCGACGGCTCTTCCTGGAACGCTTATGCCAGCCTGCGCAGGCTTTCGTAATGTGAGATCAGTTCCCTGCAGTGGGCGCATATTGTTGCCCTGGGGGGAACAGGGGGGAACAAAATGACTGCTGTTATCAGTATCCATGCCAAGTTTAGGAAAAAGTTCCTTAAGAACGACGGCTCACCGCCCTTACTCTTGAATCATAAGTACTTACGTGGGCGCGGCCTTTTGCAGAATAGGTAGTTAATATCATTAAAGGTTACTGTGGATGGATTCATTCTAGGGCCGGGCTGGCGCTTTTTTTAGACCGACCGTGCTGGAATTTGATGCGCGTTTGATGGACCGAGGATTGGCGGAAGCATAGGTAGTGCGTGAGGCATCTGCTTAGCGCCAAAGGCGCGGTCTCATTACCAGCCTAGGGCGACGCCCCAGGATTGGATCGCCCCACGTAAAAGAGCGCTGAAAGCGCGATTCAGTGTCTCAATCCCAGACGTATCGCTCGTCGAAATCAAGCCCATGTCTGCGCAGCAGCTCGCGGTATTTCTCCTGGAATGTGCGAGTGCGATGGTGTTCTTGTTGCGCGTTAATGTATTGCAGCAAGGCCTCAAACTGACTCGGGCTGACCGAGAAGACGCCGTAACCGCGCGCTCCATCATGCGTTCGCCTCTCCCCTTGATGAGGGGAGAGGATTAAGGTGAGGGGGGTCCGCGGCCTCCCCACCAGCGCCAATTTCCCGAGGAAACCCTCACCCTCCCCCTCTCCCTTGCCAAGGGAGAGGCGCCCTTGCTGCCAGAAAAAGCCCCGATACGAAGCGTTAAGCTCTTTGATCCATTTCGAAGACGTTTTCTTGATCTGCTCGACCAGCTGAGCTTTGGAAAGAGTTCTCGGCAGCGTAGTCACAATGTGAACGTGATCAGAAACACCGCCTACCTGGACGAAGTCGACGCCTAGGTCGCGGCAGACTGTTGCCAGATACGCATGCATGCGTAGTCGCACGTCTGAATCGAGCCAAGGCTCGCGATTCTTCGTGCTAAAGATGATGTGTCCCGAAGGCTTTCGGGATACTGAGTGATTGGGGCATGGCGGCAAGCATGCAATAAACTCGCCCCGAAAGTGAATCGCGCTTTCAGCGCTGGTGCCTTCTCTTCATTTCACGAATCCCTGGGGCGTTGCCCCAGGCTACTAATGAGACAGCGCCTTTGGCGCTAGCAGATGGCGTTCGCGCTGACCGTAGGCGAGTAGTTAAAGAGAAGAGAATGTTTCGGCGAGGCCGCCGAAACCAACACTCGAGCCGAGTGTGCTCCTCAATCCATCATCCGTGCCATCCGCGCAATCTGCGGTTTGTCCCATTCCATTCGTGTTTATTTGTGTCCATTCGTGGTTAAAATCCTATTTCAGAAAGAGATTCATGCCATCGAGATCGATGATGGCACGGCAGATGTACAGCGTGTCCATCCCCAGAATCCCACTGATTCTGGTGGCGCCTTGTCGCAAGGCGAAATTAGGTAGTGCAGTCACGCCAAATTTCTCTGGCGGCACTTTGAAATCGCCAATCTTCAGATCGTTAATTCGTCCGGCATCAATTCGCTTCGCCGCGCCGCTGGCAAAACGAGCAGAAACCCGCGTTGGTTCCGATGCGATCCCGAGCGATTTGAAGAGGGTCTGATCGAAAGTCGTGACAAATGCGCCGGTGTCGACGAGCAGACGAAACGATTCGCCGCGAATCGAACACGGCACGGTCAACGCGCCGCTATCTTCGCGATGCAGAGGGATCCTGGTGAATTTCTCCGATGCCGCAACAGCACTGAAATTCGTTTGACGTGTTCGATCGAGCTTGAAGAAAACCAGTCTCGTTCGGCAATTAATCACCGCCTTGTGACGGCGCAGAACCTGCAGCCCCAGGACGCCATCGACACGACCGTTCCCCGTGCCCGAGCGGATTGAATTGCGCAGCACGACTGGGCTGCTGCCAAAATTCATAGCGCCGGCAGTAAGAGTTTGCACAAAGCTAACGGGCAACAGTTGTCCTCCAATTTCCGTGAACCCAATATACCGCCAACCTCGTTGGGACGGCCTCACGCCGAATGATTGGGCCGCGTCTGCATCCAGCATGATTTCGTTTGAACCGGTATCAACCAACAAATTCGCGGGCTGTCCGTTGATTTGGACGGACATGATCATCTTGTTCAGCGGACCGTAATGGACGGGAACGGCTTTATATCCGGCCAGCTGTGGCAACGGGCGATTTTTGGCTGCGCCGAAAATCGAGATCGGCGCGACGGTGAGGAGAAGTAGCGCAGCCATCCTGGCTGCGGGGCGGGCGGCCATCCTGTCCGCCACGGGACGGACTCGCCGTGGCGAGCCTGCCGCATTGACATTGCTGGGGAGCACGCCCGTCTCGGGTGTTGGCGAAGGCGTCGCGCCTTCGCGAACTTCCCATAAAAGTTCGTCGTCGCGAGGACGCAACGACCCACACGCGGGACGCGTATGCTCCCCAATCCGAGACGCGCGCCGCGGCGAGCGCATTATATCATTCGACATTCCTTCGGCATTCGCCATTCGTCTGGAGAGAAGCTGGTAGTCTATGTCTAATAGTTTGATAGCGGGGTGGAACGCGTTATCCCCAACGCGTTGATCATGCACGCCATCGGGTTGAGGACAAGCCGATCCACCTAGACTTGGCGTCTGACACAAGCACCCTACAAAGTTTGCGCCCTAAAAAAAAACCTCCGGCATCCGTGTCGTCCGCGAATCGAGCTGATGGGATCAGCGAGATAGAAGGTAAAGCCGCGATGGGTAGCGGCGAGCGAGTTGGGAAAGGAGCGAGTTTCAAATCCGTGGTTCTCTGGTCTTTCCAATTCGTGTTGATTCGCCATTCGTGCTTCGTCATTGCGGATTCACAATCCGGTTGCGCAATCGATGAATTCCCATGGAATTCCAAAGCGTTTGGATAAATGCGCGGCGAGCGCTTTTACACCGAACACTTCCGTGGCGTAATGTCCGCCGAGCAGAAGATTCATGCTGAGCTCTTGAGCGGCGACTGCGGCCCAGTGCGGCGCTTCGCCGGTAATAAACGTGTCGATGTTTTCCTGTGCGACCCGGTAAATTTCCGAGCCGGCGCCACCAGTCACAACGCCAATCGTGCGGGTTTGCCTGGGACCAAAACCAAAAACCTTTACCGGGCCGCCGAGTGCTTTCCGCAATTTACGAATAAGTTCATTACGCGGCATTGAGGCGCGCGCTTTCAGGCCGACAGGTTGACCTTTTTCTTCCAGGAATGGCTCGGCGTCCGCCGCGGCGGACGCCCTACAATTTTGTTGCGCCGATTTGGACTGCGGCGACATGTCGCCGCTTTTGAAAGCGCGGACATGTCCGCGCACTCCAAAAGGCAGACCAAGCGCTGCGACAAGCTCTGCGTTGTTGCCAACTTTCGGATGGATATCCAGAGGAAGATGCGCGCCGTAAAGTGCGATATCATTCTCAAACGCCAGCTGCAATTGCCGGCGAAGCGCGCTTTTCACTGGTTGCAAGCCCGGCCAGAATAAACCGTGGTGCACGATCAAAAGATCGACATTTCTCTTTGCAGCCTCGGTCAGAACGCGCGTTGACACATCGACCGCCGCGCCTAGCCGCGTGGCTTGTCCCGAATTTTCAATCTGGAGACCGTTGAGCGCATTGTCCCAATCGCCCACCTCGCGGATGCGCAAGAAATCGTCTGTGTAAGTAACGATGTCCGAAAGCGAAATCATGGCTGACGATCCAGTCTCAAGCTCCAAATCCCAATGCCCAATTCCCAAGCAAATCTCAATCGCCAAATTCCAAAAAGAGCAAAAGCGATGTGTAGCGCCAAAGGCCCGGTTTCATGTTTAGCTTGGGGCATCGCCCCAAGAATTCAAATTGGCACGTAACAAGCGCTGAGAGCGCGTTCAATCGCGCATTGGACCGAATTCGTGGCGGTCTGAATCGCGCTTTCAGCGTTGATCGATTTTGGGCGCATGTATCCTGAAGCCGGTCAAGCCCCAAAGCTCGCCTCTCCCTTTGCCAAAGGGAGAGGATTAAGGTGAGGGTTTTGGCGGGCACCGCTCCTCGAGCGCAAACCAGATTGCTTTCAAGACACCGTCGAGTTCCTGGCAAACCTTGATGGTTCCAGAACCGCAGCACAATGATTCCATGACTGGCGAGAAGCTCCGAGCGGCTTCGGTCGCGAATTCGACCAGACCGATAGTTATGTCCGCCACCATCTAGTTCAATTGCGAGCTTTGCCGCCGGACAATAGAAATCAATTACATAAGAGTCGAGTGGATGCTGACGTCGAAATTTGTAGCCCGCGAAATTTCGGTTCCGCAGATGACGCCAAAGAATTCGCTCGGGTTCGGTTGCTTTCTTTCGCAACAAGCGAGCGCGATTCACAAAGACTGAATCTACTTGCTAAAACTCTTCTGAAAAGGCGGACGAAAGTCCCCTCACCTCAATCCTCTCCCCGCAAGCGGGGCGAGGCAGAACGTACACGGAGCACAGTGCGTCGCTATAGCGCCCAGACGTCCTCGCATCGCTTTCACGCGCACCTCAGCGCACTGCAAAGACCGCTAATTTCCCTTCAATCCCGCGCACTTCCTGCGGCGGCAGCTCCTCGAAGCTGAACGAGTCACCTGCTCGATTTCGCACCGCTTTGGTAACGAGCAATGGTCTGCCAACCGCCTTTGTCAGGCCTTCTATTCGTGAGGCGATGTTCACGGTGTTTCCAATCGCGGTAAATTCGAGCCGCTGCGGCGTGCCGATGCTGCCGACGATCGCCGGCCCACAATGGATTCCGATTCCAATTCTGATGGGGCCGTGACCTCTTGCTGCGAGTTCGTCATTCAATTTTTCCACAGCGCTCAGTATTTCTCGACCGGCCGCAACTGCGTCCTGAGCATGGTCGGAATCAGATTCGCCCGCGCCAAAAATCGCCATGAAACCATCCCCCAAATATTTGTTGACCATGCCGCAGTGTTCCTCCTCGACCACGCGCACTGTGACTCGGAAAAAATCATTCATCACTTCCACTACGTCGGCCGGAGCAGACACGCTGGCGCGCGCCGTCCATGAACGCATATCCACGAACATGACCGTGATCTCTTGTTCGATCCCGCTTAATCCTGGGTCGTGCGCCAGGATTTGTTCGGCGGCGCGTTTGCCTACGTGCAAGCCGAAAGTCTGACGCAATTTTTCCTTCTCTCTGAGTTGGCGAACCATCTGATCGAATTCACTGAGCAACCGGCCAAACTCATCCGCTCTTGCAGCACCCGCTGGACCAACATCGACGTGAAGATCTCCACGCGAAACGGCATCCGCTGCGGCGCGCATTTGATCGATCGGTTTGGCAATCAGCCAGCTGAGCATCAGCGCGGTGAAAATCCCGAAGGCGATACCGACCACTCCTACGAAAACAGCCAGCCATTCCGCACTCATCACCGGAGAGCGCGGCGCAAACATCAAGAGCAGGAGCGACGCGATTGGACAGATCGATGCCGAAATTGCCCACATGATTCCGCGGCCGCGCAACGAAAGCGTAAAGATGTTCGGTGTGAGATCGGCGCGCGCGTCGCGAAAGAAAACGGGAAACAATCCCCAGTGACTCGCCAGTTCGACCAGAAAAAACGTGTGCGTAATCGCAATGAAGCCGGAGACGCAAAATGAAATGGGCAAATGCCAGAGCAACCGCGGATCGAGCGGATGCTGAATTTGAAGGAGCGCGCCAAGAAAGATCGGAATGCACAAAAACCATGCGACGCTGCAAATGGCCGCGGCAAACCATGGCAGATGAATCAATCGCCGGCGCGCCTGAGTGAGCGACGCAGGATCGGTTGCCGTTCCGGCGCGGAGGCGGTGAAACAGGTCGCGAAACGAGAAAATTCGTTTGACCCACAAAAACACGCCGACCGGGTAAACGACGCTATTATAGAGCACGACCGCTTCGAAAAAGCGTTGCTTCAATACGGGAGTGAACAGCGGCTCAATAACTGTCGCGTTGTACCAAATGTTGAACGCGCTCCCGAGGATTTGCGGAACCACTGGAGCCAGCGCTGTGACGAGGAGGCCGTAGCGTGCGCGGGCCGAAGTCCGTGGCAACCTCATTTGGCTAATTTTCATTTCATCCGGAAGTTCCAAATCCCAATTTCCAAATCCCAAGGAAACTCCAACTGCCAATTTCCAAAAGCTGCAGAACCACGGATTTCACGGATCACGCGGATATGGAAGAACTGTATTCCAAATATCAGTGCCATCCTCGCTCGCGCGCAGTCGCTGTAACGTTCGCCCGCCGCGCCTCCAAGCGTCCTTCGGCTGATTTTCATTCCATCTAATCGAGAAATTCCAATCCCAATCTCAAAATCCCAGGCAAATCTCAATTGGTAAATTCCAAAAGCTGCAGAACCACGGATTTCACGGGTCACGCGGGTATGGAAGAACTGTATTCCGAATATCAGTGCCATCCGTGTAATCCGTGGTCCCAGGCAAATCTCAATCGCCAAATTCCAAAAAGAGCAATCACTGGCTCTTTGAAATGATCGAAGAAAAAATAAGGGTTAACTCGCGCGCCTCGGCTGCCAGTCGGTCACGTGCAGCGAGCGTCGCTTTCTCTAAAGCCACCTCAATTAATCGCAGAAACAACCGGCTCTCTTTCGCTTCCTTACGGCAAATTTTTACTCGCATCACGAAGTCTTTCTTGCTCAAAGCCTCGTCGGCCTCAATCCAATTGGCAGCGACAGATCCAGACGCACGAACCAACTGCCGAATATCTTCCGCATTACTGACCGTCCTCGGTAACTGCTTTACGAACGTCCGCACAGACTCTGCGAACCGGAACGTCCGATCTTCAAGATCACGTGGCTTTGCACTATCTTCCATTTGAAGGTTGGGAGTTGGTTCCGTCTTGTTTGGGATTTGGTGCTTGGGATTTGGAGCTTACGGCAGCGGCCTGCTGCCGTGGCAGTGTCCATGGTCGAAAATAATCTAGTAGGATCAAGCGGCTGCGACTCGCTCGCGCGCAGTCGCGTTGCACTCGCGGGAAATCCGTGAGCGGCCCAAATTGAAATCCAGCGTCCAACGGCCGAAAGAAATTGTCCTGGTGACTCGGCAGAACGTAACGCGGCTGCAAACGTTCTAACGCGGCAGGCAATCGTGCCCTCGAATCGGGCAAGGCCATGCCCAAGATCGCGAGATCCATCCGGCTGCTGCCGGACTCGTTCGGCGGCAGTTGCGCAGGTGTTCCGCCGGAATCGATGTAAATGCGTTGGCCGTTGATTTCGATGAGAAACGCCAGCGGTTCCCCGCAAATCCAATCGGACGCGCGTTGCGGTGGGCCAGCACCGCGCTGTTCATGTCGATCAAACGGCACCTTGCCAAAAAGCCGATCGTGGGTCGCGGGCAACACGCGAATTTTCCATGGGCCAATTCGCCGAATATCTCCCGCGGCTACCGCGTTGAATCGTTTCGGAAATCCGCCCTCGTCCGGCAGCCGCCGGACAAGATCGATGCTCGACCGCGAAGCAATGAGACGTGTGTGCGTTTTCGACATGATAATCGGGACATCGAGCAAATGATCGAAATGTCCGTGAGTCACCAGGATCGCATCCAGCTTCGACTTACGCGACGCTTGGAGTTCCGCATTTACGCGGCTCGCGCACGCTATGTCCCGCTGCCTGAAGGCGGAACTCCAAACGTCCTTCGGTGCGAGATGGCGCATTCCATCAGCGATGCGAGAAATGTCCGGTTGAATGCGCGAACCAAACGCAACGCTCAGAAGATCCACGCGCGAGAAATAAGGATCGACAAGTAATGCGTGACCTTTGAATTCGAACTGATAGCCGTTCGTGCCGAGATAAGTCACGCGCACTCCGTTGTGCCTCGTTGCGGGAGAATCACTGACAACCAAGTCAGTATGGGAGCCGAGTCCTGCACCAAAGGCTTGCGCAGAGAACATCAGCAAAAGAAAGAAACGCACCTGACACGAATAGTCCGCATTACATGAATGTGGAAGAGGAAGGTGCCAATGAAAAACGCCCAAGGGGTAGCTAAAGTCGAAAAGCGGCGCGAGGACGCGCGCGCACTCCGAAAGCTATCGCGAAAGAAGAAGATGCCCACGAAACACACCAGAGCGAGTTAAACAAAACGGTAGCCGTTGTAGCCACGGCCTTGCGGGCCGTCTTCCTTGGTATGAAAAGCAGCGCCGAGGCCAACCGGCCACAGGCCCGGTGGCTACAGCATTTGCGAAATCGCTCTAATGACGCGAAGTGAATGAACGCCCTGCTCCAGGGTGTTGCACTAGTGACGCTGAGAAAGCGGCGTCAAGCCGCCGCACTCCAAAGCGCTTCCCGCCGCGGCGGGCAGGCAGCGCGAAATTCTGACCTCCGACTTCTGATTTCGGAACCTATTCGTGTTATCAGCGTAATCCGCGGTCCAAACTTCGGTTGCGGCGGAGCCGCTCTGCGTAATCCGTGGTCTTCTTCTCGGACTCTCTTTGCTTGACGAATTCCGTGCGGCTTGTGAACGTTCAATGTTTGAAATGAACGTGGAGTACACGGACGCACCACCGACTCGCCCGGAATCAACCGCGGCCGACCGGATGCCTTGTCCTTACTGCGGGCATCTTCTGCCAAAGGACGCGCAAAGCTGTGATCGATGCGATTGGAAGCGCAGCGCGACGGAAACTGCGGAAGGCAAAGCGAGTGACATGGTGGCAGTTATCCTGAGCATCATTCCCGGTTTGGGACACATCTACAAAGGACATAAACTCGCAGGCTTTTTGTGGATGGCCGGAGCGATTCCCGTGGGAATTTTCGTACTTCTGGCCGCAGTCGCCTCTGCCGGCTTCGGCATCGGCCTCTTTTTCTTTTACCTCATCGCGGTAATGCTTCATGCGTATGCAGTAGACGATCGCGTCGTAACGCCGAAAGAAGACGAAGGCGAAGAGTATTGAGATCGTTGCAGCGTTGAAGGGTTGGAGGGTTTGGGAGTGCGGCGATCCCGCGACTGCGGGACCGCTTTTGAAAGCTCGCCACGGGACGAGTCCGTCCGACTGGCGGACGCGGACATGTCCGCGCACTCCAAATTCTCATTCGTGCTATCAGTGCAATCCGTGGTTAACTCTTTAACCTTTTAACTTATCGCGCATCGCGCAACTGCGTGATAAATTTCTTCGAGAATTTCGCGTATCGCGTAGCGAAATTTCCAGTTTGGATAATGCGACTGAAACTTTCGCACATCGCTGATCCACCAGATGTGATCGCCGACGCGGTTGGTTTCCTCATAAGTCCAGGTTAATTTCTTGCCGCTGATCTCTTCGCACATCTCGATCGCTTCGAGCATGGAACAGTTGCTGTGTCGGCTGCCGCCGATGTTATAGACTTCTCCGGCGCGCGGCGCCCGGATGAATTCCGCAAACGCTTCCACCAGGTCAAAGCTGTGAATGTTGTCGCGGACCTGTTTGCCTTTGTAACCAAAAACACGGTAAGGCCTTCCGCTGACGGCGCAGATCATTAGATAGGAAAGAAAACCATGCAGTTCCGTTCCGGCGTGCGCGGGTCCGGTGAGACAACCGCCACGGAAAGATACCGTGGGCATTCCGAAATAACGCCCGTATTCCTGAACGAGAATGTCGCCGGCAACCTTGGACGCGCCAAAAAGGGAATGCTTCGTGTAATCGATGCTCATCGTCTCAGCGATGCCCGGCTCATATTCGTGACCCGGCTCGATTTCCCAGCGTTTCTTCAGTTCGCGCAGCGGCAAACGATTCGGCGTGTCGCCATAGACTTTGTTCGTCGAAGTAAAAATAAACGGCGCCTCCGGAGAAAACTGTCTGGCGGCTTCCAAAAGATTCAGCGTGCCGTTGGCGTTGACGGTAAAATCGGTTTGCGGATCGCGAGCTGCCCAGTCGTGTGACGGTTGCGACGCAGTATGCACAATTGCGTTGATCGAGCCGCGGTGCCGTTTGAAAAGCTCCGTCACAGCGGCGGCATCCCTGATGTCCAGGTCGTGATGTTCGTACCCCGAAACATTCGCAATCAAATCGTCGCGCGTTTTTTTCGTGGAAGCTTCCGCGCCGAAAAACTTTTTTCGCATATCGTTATCGATCCCGATCACACGCGCGCCTTCGCCTGCGAAACGCCTGACGGTTTCCGAGCCAATTAATCCTGCCGAGCCTGTAACAATGATCGTGCCCATCATGTTGAATTTACCGTAGCACTGAGAGGGACTGGAACACGCTTGGCGCAGGTTGATTCGCCTCTCTCCTTTCGTAAAGGGGAGAGGATTGAGGTGAGGAGTTCGCAGGGGCGGCATCCCAACGAAGAGAAACCCTCACCCTACCCTCTCCCTTAGGAAGGGAGAGGCGGAGAACGGCACTGAACAGGCACAATACGGGCGCTACTCCCCAATCATCCATGTCACTTCTCCTGCTGAAGGATCCACCCGCGCGGCGGGCAACTGCTGGTCGCCCTCCAACACACGCTCAATCAACCCGGGATTTTTCGCCGCACCCACCAGAAATAATATGTGCCGTGCCTGATTGATGAGCGGAAATGTGAAGGTCAATCGCCAGGCGTTCAACTTGGGAACAAAATTTGCCACGACCCGTCGTGTTGTCTCTTCCAATGCGGCTGTTCCAGGAAAAAGCGACGCTGTATGACCATCATCGCCCAAGCCGAGAAGAATCAGGTCGTGCCGATAAATTGGTTCGTTGCGCTTTCTGGCCATGAGATCGAGCTGGTCTTCGTACTCCTGCGCCGCGATCTGCGGATCAATTTCGCCGCGCATCCGCAAAATGGATTTTTCAGGAACCGCAGCAGGCGCCAGAAGAGTTTCCCAGGCCATTTTGAAATTGCTCTCTGGATCGTCCGGTGGCACGCAACGCTCGTCTCCGAACGTGATACGGATCAAGTCCCACGGCAGACCGTGCCCGAGCGCCGCAAGCCGCGCGTAAACCGGCCGCGGAGTGTTCCCGCCCGAGAGTGCGATCCGGAATCCATTGCGTTCGCCAATAGCTTTGTGCGCCTGTTCAAGAATGAAGTCAGCGGCGTCAGCAGCGAAATTCTTCGTTCGAGTGACGTGAGGCTTGGTTTTCATCCGCAAGGACCATGAGAAGTGTGATCGGTGAACAGTGAACTGTGATCAGTTAGCAATTCCCGAGATCCGGTTCTGATCACCGTTCACCGATCACTGTTCACAGTCTTCTTAGATCGCGCAATGTGACTGGCCGCGCTTTTCCAAATAACGCTGATGATATTCTTCGGCGCGCCAGAACTTCGGTGCTGGTTCGATTTGCGTTACCACCGGCCGATTGAAGCGACCATTTTTCGCCAGCCTTTCTTTTGAAGCCATGGCTTCCGCTTCTTGCTCGGGTGAATGGTAAAAGATCACCGAGCGATATTGCGTTCCCATATCCGGTCCCTGCCGGTTCAAGGTTGTCGGATTATGGTTTGACCAAAAAACATCCAGAATTTCGTCGTAACTGATCTGCGACGGATCGAATTCGACTTCCACCACCTCCGCGTGGCCAGTTCTGTCGGTGCAAACATCTTCATACGACGGATTCTCTTTTGTCCCACCTGCGTAGCCGACAGCTGTGGACACGACGCCCTTTAAATTACGGAAAGTTTCTTCCACTCCCCAGAAACAGCCTGCGCCGAATGTCGCCTTCTCCGTTTGCATGGGGAGATGATGGTTCGATTGCTCGCCGTGCGCAACCGATCGCTTGTGTTCGTTGCTTGAGTTTTCTGTTTAGCGCCAAAGGCGCTATCTCAAACGAGCCTGGGGCATCGCCCCAGCAGTACAGGTCCCCACGAAAACGAGCGCTGAAAGCGCGATTCAACTGCAGGTGGATTCGAATGCAACCCAAAGTGAATCGCGCTTTCAGCGCTCGTGTTTTCAGATTTCCCATAATCCTGGGGCGATGCCCCAGGTTCGCCACGGCGAATCCGTCCTGTGGCGGACTTTGACATGAACACCGCGCCTTCGGCGCTAAATATATACCTGCTTGACTCTGCCTACTCGTCTCGTTTCCATAGCCCTTAAGTCCAATAGCAATCCAACGCCACAGCTGCGACTATTGGACTCCTTACCGAATGAAAACCTCTGCCACTACTCTCCAGCAAATGCGTCCGCTGCTGCCTGTTCGGCTCCTCAATGGATGTGGCGCACTACTGGATAGAACACGAATCCCCGTCACCCGCGCGCTTGCGCCCGATTTGATCGAGACCGCAAAGCGACGCTGCCGCCTCGATGACTTCGGCGAAGGCGACTTTTTTGAAGCGCTTTCGCGCTTGCTCGAGTCCTGCCAGCGCGAGGCACGGCTAAACCTGATCGGAAAAATCGCTCTCAGGACCGATGTCTTGCAGACACTGTGCTCGCGCTTGCAGATGGAGCGGGACCGGCAGCTTTATCCCAACATCGCACAGCAGGAAATCCGCGAACCGCTCTTTATTGTAGGGTTGCCTCGCAGTGGTACCACCCTGTTGCATAGTCTGCTCGCCGCGGATTTGGAGCATCGATGTCCACTCATGTGGGAAGTGAGGTCGCCATCGCCGCCTACTGTTGCCGACGAGAAACGCCGAATTCAGCGCGCGACGAGGAGTTGTAAGTTCTTTGATTGGCTCGCACCTAGTTTTCGCTACGTGCACGCGGTGGGTGCAGAAGTTCCGCAGGAGTGCATCAGTCTTATGACTCCCACGTTCATGAGTGATCAGTTCGATGCGATGTACTATGTGCCATCATATCGTGCCTGGTTTTTCCAGCAGGATTTGCGGCCCGCATACGAATATCATCGCCGGTTTCTTCAGCATCTGCAGTTTCGCCGAGCTGCCCGCCGTTGGATATTGAAAGCGCCTACTCACATGTTTGCGATGCCGGCGTTGCTGTCCGTTTATCCGGATGCGCTGTTTGTGCAGACGCACCGAACGCCGGTCGATGCGATGGCTTCGGTATCGAGTCTCGTGACTATTCTTCGCAGTGCCTTTAGCGACGCTGTGGATCCCGTTACGGTCTGCCGGGAGGCAATCGATTACTGGTCCGAAACCATGGACAAATTTTTGAATGAACGCGACCGACTGGCCAGCAAGCGCATTTGCGACGTCGAATATGACGAAATTTCGCGCGACCCCATCGCCGCAGTCAGGCGAATCTACGACCATTTTGGCTGGTCTTTGTCGCAACAGGCAGAGCAGCGCATGCGCACCTTGGTCGGAAGCCACGCGCAGAGGCAACCTGGGAATCATCGATATCATCTATCGCAATTTGGTTCTTCTGCGGAGGAAGTCCTCAGTGCGTTCATGCCCTATTGTCAGCGATTTGGATTGTCTCCGGTCGATGGCGAGAAAATCTGGTCATCACGCCGAGATTCCGCGCTTCCAAAACCACAAAGGCGCTCTGGCTTTGTCTCAGTTGCCAGAAACAATGGTGAAGCCGATGGGTAACGCGCCTGGAAGGCGCTCTCTGGCTTACAGCAGACGATCGTCAACGATTCACTCGGTTGCCGGATCTCATGGAGGACGCAAAGTTCGTGAATGACCTTTGAAGTTATCCGCGCGATTCGCGCCGATCATCCGAGCTTGCCGGGACATTTTGCAGATAGACCTCTTGTGCCGGGCGTTGTTATCCTCGATGAAATAGTCGGAGCATTGGATGAGTGGCGACAAGGTTGTCACCTCACGGGCATACGAACCGTAAAGTTTCTCGTGCCGCTCAAGCCCGGGCAGCTATTTAACATCTATTTTTCGACCGACGATGATGCGGGCGAAGTCAACTTTTCCTGCCGCATCGCGGACCAAATAATAGTTGAAGGTCGACTTGAAGTTTTTTGGGAGACAGAGTGATTTCGTGAACGCGCTATCATTTGACGCGCATAAATTTGAAACGCGGCCAAGCGATCCGCGCCTGGCGCAATGTCTCCAGCAATTCCCACCGGCGGTGTTCAGCGAACGCTTGTATCAAAGCATTGAACTGATGGAGCGTTACAGCGTCGAACTGGCTGTTGATCTATCGCGCCAGTTGAATCTCGTAGATCAACTCGACGGCTGGCGATCAGCCAATGAACTTTGTGGCGTGCTCTCTTTTCAGCCGCGGTTCAAGTTCGCCTTACGCTGGATGTTGGAGCGCCTGGTGGAAAGTGGCTGCGCGCAGGCACGCAACAACGGAGAAAGTCGTTGTTATCACTTGCGAGACAGGCTGTGGGAGCCCGATCTCAAGGCGCTGCGCGCGATAGGTCTCAGTATTGATCCTGCCAACGCGGCGACCCTGGATTTGTTAGATCACGCCGCAAGCCTATATGCGGCGGTTGCCACTGGACGGCAAGATGGTGATCAGAATCTGCTCGGGCCACAGGGAGTACCGCTGTGGCTGAATTATTTTCACAACGACAATTTGACCTACGCGGTGAACAATTGGGTGGGAGCCGTTCTGGCTGTTGATCACGTTTCCACTCACCGCACGCTGCGGATTTTAGAGCTCGGCGCCGGCACCGGTAGCGCCAGCGAAATTTTGCTGAAGTTACTTGCTGAACGCGACCTCTTGTCACGAGTGGAACGCTATCGCATTACAGAGCCTAACGCGTATTTCCGGCGCTGCAGTCAACGTAAATTGACAACGAAGTATCCCAATCTGCCGCTGGAATGGGCCCCCCTGGACGTCGATTTGCCGTGGAAGAGTCAAGGAATCGCTTCGGAAGAATTCGATCTCGTATATGCGGTTAATGTGATGCATATCTCCAAGAATCTCTTGTTTAGCTTGAGTGAGGCCCGCTCGGCTTTGGCTGCTAATGGTTGGCTTGTGATCGGCGAATGCGTGCGGCCTTACGATAATCAACCCATTTATCCGGAATTGATGTTTCAGATTCTGGACAGTTTCACAAACGTCGAGATCGATCCAGAAGTTCGCCCGAATCCTGGCTTTCTAACTGCGGAGCAGTGGCGTCGCGCTTTTTCGCGCGCGGGCTTCACGCAGGCAGAAGTGGCCCCGGACATCGACCGGATTCGCGAGATTTATCGGCATTTTTTCACCGGCGCGATTTCTGGACCAAAATATCGGAACGGCAAATGATCCCGCAAGTTCTCGGGACTAAAGCTTCAGAGGCAGATCGCTGGACGACGTTGCCCGAACGCGGCACGCCGGCTTCGCTGCGTGTGATCGCGTGGATCGCGGTGCATATTGGACGCGGGGCAGCAAGGCTGCTGCTGTACCCCGTCACGCTTTATTTTGTAATCACTGCACATTCCGCACGCCGGATATCTTACCAATACTTGAAGCGCGTGCGCGGCGGTTTAGACCACTGTTGGCATGTATTCCGCTATTTTCATTGCTTCGCCGCGACAATTCTGGATCGCGTTTATCTGCTGCGCGGTGAGTTCGAGCGCTTTCGAGTCACGGTCCATGGAAAGGAACTCTTGCAGCGCCAGATCGAAGCTGGCAAAGGCAGCATCCTGTTAGGCTCGCACCTGGGCAGCTTCGAGGTGTTACGCGCGTTAGGAGTAATGCGGCGAGGCTTTCCACTGAAGGTGTTGATGAACACCGTGCACAACCAAAACATCACGCGCTTTTTTGACGCGCTTAATCCCAAAATTGCTGGAACGGTTATCGCTCCCGATCAACCGGACACCTTAATACGGGTCAAGGAGAGTTTAGACAATGGATATTTCGTCGGCATGTTGGGCGACCGAGTCTTCGGTGGGGACAAGACAACTCAATGTCAATTCCTGGGCGCGCCGGCTACCTTCCCAGCGGGCCCGATCCTCCTTGCTGCCATGATGCGTTGCCCTGTTATTTTGTTTTTCGGGCTCTATCGTGGCGGGAACCGCTATGAAATTTATTTCGAACATTTCGCCGACGTGATCGTTTTGGAGCGGGATCGTCGCGCCGAGGAGACCCAACTCTGGATGCAACGCTACGCCGAGCGACTCGAGCATTATGCGCGTCTTGGGCCTTATAACTGGTTTAACTTTTACCCCTTTTGGGATTAACGAACAAGGAGAACTGCCCACTAAACACACGAATCAACACGAAAAATTCCGCAGGTACAAAACACCGAACCTTTCGTATTTTTCGCGTGTTTCGTGGGCATTAAGTCGTTCGCGAATCGGGCTAGGCTCGCACAATGTCTAACGGTATAGCGATCAACAAAGCGGAAATTCGGACGCTGATCCCCCACTCCGGTCTGATGTGTCTCTTGGACGAGGTCGCGCAGTGGGATGACCAATCCATTGTGTGCATTACCAATACCCACCGCGATCCGGTTAATCCCTTGCGCCGCGAAGGACGCTTGTCAGCTTTGCATGCTTTCGAATACGGCGCGCAAGCTGCGGCAGTGCATGGAGGTCTGCGAGCCCGCTCGGCCGGTACAACTGCGGCTCCTGGTTATCTGGCTGCGTTGCGGGATGGACGGCTAAATGTAACACGATTGGATCAAATCCATTTGTCCCTTCGGGTTTGCGCGACGCGTCTATTCGGCGACCGCGCCAACACGGTGTATGAATTCCTTATCTCGGCAGCCAACGTTCTTATAGCAGAGGGACGCATTATCATTTTGGAGCGCGTGTGATCGGTTGAATTTTGGACTGCGCGGACATGTCCGCGTCCGCCAGTCGGACGGACTCGTCCCGTGGCGAGTTTTCAAAGCGGCGACATGTCGCCGCACTCCAAAACGAACATCACATCACGATTCCGCCATCCGCATGTCAGCCTGCTGTAGCCACCGCCCTGCGGGCGGTCACCTTAATTCGCACAAAAAAACGGCTCACAGAGCCGTGGCTACAACTTCTACATCACGATTCCGCCATCGACGCACAGCACCTGGCCAGTGATGTAGCCCGCTTCGGGAGATGCAAGAAACGCCACCGCGCTCGCGATCTCATCCGGCGTGCCGGTTCTTCCCAGCGGGATCTTCGCGTGAATCGTATTCTTAACTTCATCTGAAAGCCCGGAAGTCATGTCCGTGATAACAAACCCTGGCGCCACTGCGTTAACAGTGATATTGCGGCTCGCCAACTCACGTGCGAGCGACTTCGTAAGGCCGATCAAGCCTGCCTTGCTGGCCGCGTAATTTGTCTGGCCAGCATTGCCCATCAGTCCAATGACTGAACTGATGTTAATGATGCGCCCGCTGCGTTGTTTCGTCATGGCACGAACAACCGCGTGACTAAAACTGAACGCGCCGCGCAAGTTTGTGTTGATGACCGCATCCCAATCTTCCAGCGACATCCGCATGGCAAGGGCATCGCGCGTCACACCGGCGTTGTTTACAAGCACGTCGACCCTTTTAAAGTCCTCAAGAATTCGAGCACCGATTTTCTGGACGGCCGCATGATCTGCAACATCGACCGCGTAAGCTTTCGCCGCATCCGCTCGAAGACGGTTAATTTCGTCCGCGATCGTCCTTACGTTTTCTTCTGTTCGGCTGACACACGCTACATGCGCGCCCTCGTTCGCGAAGCGTAACGCAATGGCGCGCCCGATCCCGCGTCCCGCGCCGGTGACGATTGCCACTTGATCTTTAAATCTCATATCATTCGTATCCAAACTCAAGAATAGCGAGGTATGCTTGGAGTGCCACTGCGTGCCCTGCGCCAAGAGCTATTATAGAACCACTCCGTAGCGGCGCTGGCGGCGCCCAAATTCTTCCACGGCGGCGACCAGATCCTTTTTAGTGAAGTCGGGCCACAGCTTTGGGGTGATGTACATCTCAGTGTAGGAAGTCTGCCAGAGAAGGAAGTTGGACAGGCGCATTTCGCCGGAAGTGCGAATAAGGAGATCCGGGTCGGGATAGTAGCGGGTGTAAAGATGTTTGCTGAACATTTCTACGTCGATCATTGCCCTATCGATGTGACCAAGTTCAATCGCGCGAAGCAAACTTTTGATGCCATCAATGATTTCCAGCCGGCCGCCGTAGCTCAAGGCCAGGATAAGAGTGAGACCGGTGTTGCCAGCAGTTTGCTCGATGGTTTTGTGCAGTTGTTGCTGCGAACTCGCGGGCAAATCAGTCAATCGCCCAATAGCCTGCAGACGCACATTTTTCTCGATCAATTCCGGCGTTTTATCTCTCAAGAATTTTTCCAGCAAACGCATCAGCGCAATGACCTCGGTTTTTGGACGCTGCCAGTTTTCAGCTGAGAAAGCGTAAAGAGTGAGATACTCCACCTTCAATTCGCCACAGCCTTCCACACATTCTCGCACCGCCTGCGCGCCTGCTTCGTGGCCCTTAATGCGCGGCAGCCCGCGCCCTTTCGCCCACCGGCCATTGCCATCCATGATAATCGCTATGTGGCGCGGAACGTTTTTGCTGCTCGCAGACATCGTTGCAGTTCGTAACCTCTGGAATTTGTCGGCGCGAGGCAAATTTTACTGTTCCGCAAATTCGAAATCCCAAATCCGAAAAAAATGGGAACAACCGAGAGCCAAGCCTTAATCACAATCGAGGGTTTAGAGGAAGCCGGCAGTCGGGGTCGCCTCTCCTTGTGTTCTGCTGTTGCATGGGGCAACGACAGCGCGCTGCGCCGAATCTGTTTTAGAATTGTCGAGATTCCTTCCGTGTCATTCTGAGCGAAGCGAAGCTGCAACGCAGCGGACGAAGTCCGCGAGGCCAGGCTTTCAATCTCTGATCATTTCCTCGATCGCACGCCAGGGCAAAAGTCAGAGATGTTTCGCTTCGCTCAACATGACAGATGCGTTCGCCTGGGCAGTGGCTTACAAAATGATTGTCTCACCGCGTGCCGGCCCGACGCTGACCATGGACAATTTTGCTCCGGTTAATTCGGAGATGTATTTGACGTATTTCCTCGCTGCCGAAGGAAGCTGTGAAAACTTTCGCGCAGAATGAGTGGGTGCGTTCCAGCCGCGCATCTCCTCATAGACTGGCTCGCAATTGGCCAGTTGGCTGGCGTCGCATGGCGGAACATCAAGAGGTTTTCCGTTTAGCCGATAACCAACACAAACGCGGATCGGATCGACGTGATCAAGGCCGTCAAGGTTGGTGATAGCCAGCTCGTCAATGCCATTGATCATCCCTGCATAACGAGTAGCGACGGCGTCGAACCAGCCGCAGCGGCGCTTGCGCCCCGTTGTCGCACCAAACTCGCGCCCAAGGTTGTGAAGCATCTGTGTTAATTGCGCGTCTTCAGTGGGCAATGCTCCCTCTCCGACCCGCGTGGAGTACGCCTTCATCACGCCCACCACACGGTCCATCCGATGGGGCGGCACGCCGGTACCTGTGCAGGCGCCGCCCGCTGTTGTGTTCGAAGAAGTCACATACGGATAGGTGCCATGGTCGATATCGAGAAATGTTCCCTGCGCACCTTCAAACAAGATTTTTTTTCCGCGCTCGATCGCGCGGTGAAGATACACCACGGTATTTGCCACGAATGGGCGCAAACTCTCGCCGGCTGCCAGATAACTTTCGTTGACCTCCCGAAAACTGATCGGCTTCGCACCGAAGGCCTGAAGGATTCTGTTATTCTCAGTCAGCTTGGCTTGCAGCTTCTTTGAGAAAACAATCGGCTGCATCAGGTCGGACATGCGCAGGCCAGTGCGCGCCGCCTTGTCGCCATAGGCTGGCCCGATCCCGCGCTTGGTAGTTCCGATGCGGCCCCGGCGCAATTCGCGTTGCTCGTCGAGCATGCGGTGGTAAGGCAGGACCAGATGAGCGCAATCGCTAATGAGCAAATTCTTATTAATTTTGACTCCCAATTTGCGCAAACCATCGATCTCCGCGAGCAGCGCGATCGGATCGACAACAACCCCGTTTCCAATCACGCAAACTTTGCCGCGTCGGAGGATTCCAGACGGAATTAAATGCAGAACGTACTTCACGCCGCGATAGATCACTGTGTGCCCGGCATTGTTGCCGCCCTGACTGCGAACAACAATGTCGGCCTGCGCAGTAAGCACGTCGATGATCTTGCCCTTGCCCTCGTCGCCCCACTGCATCCCAATTAAAATTGTGTTCGCCATTGAAATTAGATACGGGCAAAAAATTTCCCAGCACTTTGCTAGCAAGGTGCTGGGCTTGCCTACAGATGATAAGTTAGCAAGGTCGCCGCGCAACAAATTTCGCGGTTCGGTCGCGCTTTCTTCTGTCATCTGCTGTTGGCCGAATCGGGGCAGCGCGCCTATGCTGTATCTGCTCGCGTTATTCCCGCTCTTGTCATTCTGATCCCGCACCTGCGGGAGAAGAATCTCTGATCATTTCTTCGACGATACGGCAGGCCGAAATCCAGAGATGTTTCGCTTCGCTCAGCTTGACAAGCGATCCTCACGCCGCGCTGTCCTCCGACGGCTCTCGCGGCAGTGCGGCGCCGCAACGAGGTCTCTGCTCGAAAGCAACTCCCTTTCCAGATCATGGTGCGGGTGTTTGCGCTTTTGCTGAAGGAGTAGCACTTGGTTCCTGTCTCCCGGATTCGATCATCGTCGGCCGAATCGCGCCCAATGGCTCTGGTTTTGTACTTCGTGGATTTGACCGACGCGGCACACTCGTTTGTTCCGTGCGAGGTTCTTTTTTGAGCGGCTTGGGGGTTGCAGAAAGAGTCGGCAATTCCGCGGCACTGGGCTCCGAATCAGATCCGCCCGTTCTAGCCGGTTGTGGAGAACTTGTGTTTTCCAGCCGCTCGGCAGCGAGCGCTCCCGCCATTCGCATCTGCTCGGCCGTCAGCGTTGTAGAACCGGATATCTTCTCGCGCGATTTAGATTTGGTTAGTGCCGGGGTTGGCGATTCGGATGGCATCTGTTCAGAAGACGGCGCTGCTTGTTTGGGAGCCTCTGATTTCTTTTCGTGAGCAACGATCACCTCCTGCGCATGGACCTGTCCGACAAAAACAAGGCTGCAGATTAGGGCACTGGAAAATGCCTTCAGCATGAAGACCCGTGATAAACAACTGCAACCCATTGCCAAGCCCTCATGACAAGACCTTGCCGCGTCTAAGCAGTTGGCCGCGCGACTTGGATCACCGGCAAGGGAAACCGCATCCGCAATTCGTTTTCCAGATAAATCTCCACGTGATGCAATCCGTATTGCTGAAACTGTATCCCGCCAAAATAATGGACGTTGGTTGCATGGCTTTCCATCTCCGTTAAGACGAACTCAACTTCAGCTTGCCCGATAACCTGTTGTTCATCTATGCCGACAATCCGAGACTTTTGCCGAAACTTGCCCGCGCCGCTGCACCAACGCGTCCAGATACAGAGCCGCATATAATTGATCGGCAACGCCGGCGCCGGGATCACACTGAGCACGCCCACGAGCGTTTGCATGCCGTTGATTTCGCAGCGGACATCCTCGCAAATAACCGCGCTTTGGAGATCGGGGAGGATGACGTCGGTTTCCATCGGTAATCAATCACATCATCCCACGTGCGAGCAGCGTCAACAACCCAATGCCGAGCACAATCCTGTAAAGAGCAAACGGCACAAACCCGCGTGCACGCACCCAATTCATAAACCAGGCGACCACCACCAGTGCTACGAAAAATGAAACGACAAATCCGATTACGAGCACGATCCACTGATGAGCATTCATCGTCAGCGGTGCAATATCTGCTTCGTGATGACGCGACATCACTGTCTTTAGAAAATCAAACCCCGTCGCCACCACCATCGTCGGCATCGATAAGAAAAACGAAAATTCGAGCGCGGCCGGACGCGACAAACCTGCGACTTGCCCAGCGGCGATGGTGGACATCGAGCGGGAAGTGCCTGGGAAAACGGCGGAAAGAATCTGTGCCGCGCCAATCCAGATCGCCTGGGGCAGCGTCATTTCCTCCATGTCCATGGTGCGCGGCCGTGTGAAAACGACGTCAACAACCCACATGACGATTCCGCCGATGAGAAGCGCCAGGGCCATCACCCAGAGGTTCTCCAGGTTTTTCCCGATCTGTTTTGTCAAGAGCCACGCTGGGACCGCGGTCACGACAAACGCTATTAACGTCAGACTCAATGGATGGGTTAAAATTGTGCGGTTACCACGTTCGCCTTTCGGGAAAGTGCGAAGAAACTGCAAGATCCGATGCCAAAAATAAACAGGCAGCGCGAGGATCGCACCGAGCTGAATCACGATCGTGTACATCTTCCAGAAGCCATCGTGAAGATCGATGTGCAGCAGCGCTTCGCAGATGCGCAAATGCGCGGTGGAGCTTACAGGGAGAAATTCGGTCAGTCCTTCGACGACGCCGAGAAAGATTGATAGTAAGTATTCGTACATTCGTTTTAAGCCTTAAAGCGCTGAAGAACCGCTCTCAGCTCTCGTTTCTTACTTCTTACTTCTTACTTCTTACTTCTAACTTGCTCACAACGCCTCCATTCCCCGTTCACCGGTTCGGATACGCACCGCTTCTTCCACCTCAGTTACAAAGATTTTTCCATCGCCGATTTTTCCCGTCTTCGCCGCGCCCAGAATGGCTTCCACCGCTCGCTGCGCGCGATCGTCCGCAATCACGATCTCGAATTTCGTTTTCGGAAGGAAATCCACCGTGTACTCGGTGCCGCGATAAATTTCACTGTGTCCTTTTTGACGGCCAAATCCTTTTACCTCACTCAAAGTCATTCCTTCTACGCCTGCCGCCATTAATGCTTCTTTCACCGGCTCGGTTTTAAAGGGTTTGATGATCGCCTCGATTTTTTTCACCGCGCCAGATTAAAACCGCCTGCGTTCCAAATGGCAAGCAGACGGATTTGCTGATCCGACCAGTCCAAGGAGGGGCGGTCTCCAGTCCGCCCACTCTGAGAGTACGCAAGCGTCTCGCTTGCATCGTTCAGTAACTTTCCCAACCAAAGCATCGTGGTAATGCTTTCCGGCGGCGGACTAGAGACCGCCGCTACTTGATCCGCAGCTTGCGTTTGGGATTTGGACTTGCCGCCGCGGCGCAAGCCATGCTTCCTTTATCATCACACCTTGCGACCGAATTTCTTCTCCAACTCAGCAAGCGAAATCTGGATCATGGTGGGCCGCCCATGCGGGCAGCAGTAAGGCAAATCGCAGTCGAGCAAATCGCGGATCAGTTTTTCCACTTCAGGATAGCGCAACGGATCGTTGGCTTTGACAGCGTGCCTGCAAACGCTCTTGGCGATCATCTCTTCTCCCAAACGCATCGCTGAAGCGCTGTTGCCGGCGCTCTTGAGATCATCAATCACTTTGCGCATGAATTGCGCCGGATCTGACACATTCAAAAAACTGGGGACACTATCGATTTTGAACGTGTCCGGTCCGAAACTCTCAATCCCAATTCCCATTTTTTGCAGGATCGATAGGTTGCGCTCGATCCAGTCTGCGTCTCGCGGCGGCACATCAAAGGTCTGCGGCAGAAGCAACTTTTGCGATGGGACCCCCTGCTCTTCCATTCTTCGCCGCAACTCTTCGAACAGGATACGCTCGTGTGCTGCGTGCTGATCGACCAGCACGAGCCCGTCCGCATTTTCCATCAAAACGTAAAGCTTGCTTAGGACACCGATGATCTGGAATTGGTACTGATTACTATCGCGTTTGGTTGGAACGGGAGAAGGAGCTTGATGCGCTTTGACAACCCTGCCGGAGTCAACGCCTCCGGCTACAGCAACTACTCCAACTGTAATTGAGTGGGTGGTTGCCGGAGTAAGATGTGGTAATTCGCGATGGGATTCCTCCGGCGCAGATACCTCAGGCCGCAGCGTCAGATCAGGAGCTGCTTTTCCAGCAACGGTGGTCTGCGAACTGACTGGCGCCCGGAATTTTTCCTGCCATTCCCCTCGACCACCTTGCAATGTCCCTTGAATACAACGAACGATCTCTTCGCGAACTCCGCTCGGATCGCGAAAGCGTACTTCGCGTTTTGCCGGGTGAACATTTACATCAATAGTCGCTGGATCCAGCTCCAGAAAGACGAACGTGACCGGATATTGCCCTTTCATGAGAGCGGTATGGTACCCTTCACGCACAGCGGCAGTGATAAGGCTACTTTCGATCGCGCGGCCGTTTACAAAGATGAGTTGTTGCGCCTTTGTTTGGCGGCTTAGACCTGCCTGCCCAATAAAGCCACTGATTCGACTTTTCCGAGAGGGAGTGCCGTTTACCTCAACAAGGCGCTCCAGTAACTCGGCACCATATAAGTCGCGAATGCGATCACTGAGTGTTGCCGCAGCAGGTACCCGAAATAAGACGCGGTCGTCTCGTAGCAATGAGAAAGCTATCTGAGGATGGCCGATTGCTTGTAAATGAATCTGATGCTCGATATTGCGGCTTTCGGTGTTTTCGGACCGAAGAAATTTTCGGCGCGCGGGCAGATTGTAAAAAAGCGAGCGCACCTCGACCTGCGTTCCAGGGGCTTCACCTCCGTCGCGCACGACTTCGAGCTTGCCGCCATTGACAATGATTTCGGTTCCGGCAATCGCGTCAGTCTCACGTGTCGTCAGGCGAAATCGGGACACGCTGGCAATGCTCGGCAGCGCTTCGCCCCGAAATCCCAGCGTAGCGACTGCTTGAAGATCCGCAGCAGATCGGATCTTGCTGGTCGCATGTCGCTCCAGCGAAAGCAGCGCATCATCCCGGTCCATTCCGCAGCCGTCATCGATTACCCGCACCAGTGAAATTCCTCCGCGTCGAATGATGATGTCGATTTTCTGCGCGCCGGCGTCCAGGCTATTTTCGATCAATTCTTTCACCACTGACGCTGGACGTTCCACCACTTCACCGGCCGCCACCTGGCTGGCCACGATCTCAGGTAACAATCGAATCCGGCCCATTTTGTATAGCAGATTGTAGATTCCGAATTGTCGATTGCGAAGAAAAACAATAATCCCAGTAAATTCGAAATCCGAATATCGAAATCCGAAACAAGCACGAATTTACAATCGAAATGGTCAATCCTCGCCAGGTCGATGGCCAGTTCGGTTTGAATTTTGGTTATTCGAGTTTGTTTTGATATTCGGGATTCGATATTCGAATTTTATCCTGCCCGCGGCTGAAACTAAGCGTCCCAACAAATTTGCCCGTCCAACGAACGGTAGCGGAAACGCGGCTGGCTGTTTTTTGACTTGGAAGCCCCGTAGCCGTATTTTTTAAAGATGATCAACGTCACGGACAGCGCTGTTCGACAACTCCAGAATTTGCTTTCACAGCGAGCGGACAATTCGCAAAAGGGCCTGCGGGTGCAGATCGCAAAAGGCGGCTGTTCTGGCCTGCATTATGAGATGGCGCTCGACGAGAGAAAAGATGGCGACGCAGTGGTGGAACGCGATGGGATGCAATTTTTTATCGATGGCGAAAGCGTCCCTCACCTGCGCGGTGCGACCCTGGATTTTACGGATGGTTTGGCCGGCTCCGGTTTTCGGGTCGTTAATCCAAACGCATCGCGCACCTGCGGGTGCGGTTCGTCGTTTGAAACAACGCAGTCAGGTTGATACCGGGAAATCCTCGCGCACTGGACTGATGGACTATGGCACTTCCCCATACGATCCGTACGACGAGCCGTATACCCGTCCACGCCGGCGCATTAATTATTTTGCGTGGACGGTTGCCATTTTGCTTTTGACCGGCTTCGCGCTGGCAGCATGGCTTGGCAGTTTTTATATTTTCGATCAACCGGAGCGCCCAGATAGCTACCGGATTTTACAAAGGCTGCACAAAATTGAGCCGACGAAACGATTCGAGCTGACCGCTGCGCCGGCGGGCGAGTTTCTAAATCCGCCAGAGCTCTATGAGCGCTATGTGGGGATGGGCGCCGCGGAGCTCGCCAGAGCGAATGCTGAGTTGGCACGCAATTACATCCGAAATTATCAGCAGGTGCGCGGCCTGGTGCCGTACGTCGTAGGCAGGTACACCATTATTGCTACACGTCAGCTCGGCCCCGGCGATGTGTTTACGTCCGGCATGGTGGCTCTGACGTATGCCGTCGATAACGGCGAGGTGCTCATGGAACATCTTTACCCGGCGAGCCCTGAAGCCCTGCCACTTATGAAACAGACGCTCGCTGTCGGGTTGGAAATCAAACTGGAACGCACACACGACATTTCTGCGGTAATTCACGCGGAACGATTGGTTGATGGCCGCATCATGGTCACGGTTGTCCCTTTGCTTTACGGAAGCTACACGGTCACACGAGGTCTGGGGACATTTCGTCTTGAGCCACCACTTATGCTCAACCTCGCCGGAGGCTGGCCTTTGTTTAAGTCACAGGAACGTAGTGCTATTGAGCAACGCTACGCGGAGTATCGCCAAAAGGCAGCAGCAGCACAAGGCGGCGGTCCGATCTCCATACCTGGCCTGACACCGAGCGCAACACCACCGCCCGCGCAGAATGAATTGGTGCGCATCGAACAAGCCCGACCCGTCCAAGCATTTTCCCCGTCGCCTCTGTTGGCAAAGAACAACAAACTGGCGAAACCAACGCCATTGCCAAAAGGTAGGAAGGGCAAGAAACAAAAGCTCGAGTCTCCGGCACCTGCAGCGACGCCTGCGCAG
>Ga0222622_10000110_pt1 | contig 27462 bp, 20 predicted proteins | sample PLM2_5_b1metaG_FD_177335 | JGI IMG/M metagenome (GOLD analysis project Ga0222622, IMG submission 177335) | Groundwater sediment microbial communities from an aquifer in East River, Colorado, USA - PLM2_5_b1 | ecosystem: Environmental > Terrestrial > Soil > Riparian zone | place: USA: East...
AGGGGAGTCACGGGCTACCGCGTCCGTGATCGAGTGGATCTAAAGATACAAGGGGAGTCCGAGGGGCGAAGCCTCTCTGTGTGATGAGACACGGTGGATCGACAGCGCATGGCGAACGAGCGCGCGAGTGAGCCCACGCGAACGGAGCGAGTCGACGAAGCGACTCGCGAGAGAGCGTGTAGGGGAGTCCGAGGGGCGAAGCCCCTCGGATTAAAAAGCGGCGCGATATATTTCGGCGGCGCCTTCGGCGTCCAGCGGTCGCGGATTGAACGTGCCGGTCCACTGTGCGGCCGCTTGAGCGGCAAGTTCAGAAATGGCGCTCTCTTCAACGTCGCTGTCGGAGAGTTTGACCGTCAGACCCCCGGCCCGTGCGAGATCTTCGAGCCGCAGTGCCAGCGTCTCGGCGGCATCCTCGTCGCGCGCGCGACGGCGTGGCGATCCCATGAACATGGCATATCGCTCGCGCGCGACGTCGGCATTCCAGCGGACGACATGCGGCAGCAGGATGGCGAGCGCCAGCCCGTGCGACAGGTTGTAGCGAGCGGTCAGCGGATTCGCACACGCGTGCGCCGCTCCCAGCATCGACTGCTCGATCGCCATGCCTGCGAAATGCGCACCGATTTGCATCGACGAGCGTGCCTCGATATCTGCGGGATGCAGCAGCACGCGTTCGAAGGCGGTGTTCAACAGGTGCCAGGCACGGTAGGAGAACATGTCCGACAACGGCGTCCTCCGCACCGTGACCGCCGTCTCGACGGCATGCGCGATGGCATCGAAGCCGGCCATTGCCGTCACATGGTGCGGCGCGGTCATCGTCAATTCGGGATCGAGAATGGCGACGCGCATCGCCGCTGACGGATCGCCGCATGCCATCTTCATGTGAGTGGAGGCATCCGAGATGACCGCGTAGCTCTGTGCTTCGCTGCCAGTGCCGGCGGTCGTTGGGATACCAATCATCGGCAACAGCGGCGTGGATGCTTTGCCGTAGCCGCGAAAGTCACCGATCGCGCCGCCGTTGGTGAGAACGAAGTTGATGCCCTTGGCACAGTCGAGCGAGCTGCCGCCGCCAAGCGCCACAATCGAATCGACGCGGTGCGGTTCGGCGAACCGGCGCCCTGATTCGATCATCCGGCTGTCGGGGTTCTCCCCAAAGTCGTGAAACGGCACGACCGCGACGTCGTCGCTCTCCAGCGCGGCGGTGACCGCCGCAACGTGGCCAGCCTTGACGAGTCCTCGATCGGCAACGAGCAGCGTGCGCTGAAAATGAAACCCCCTGGCGAGTTGACCCACCCGCTCGACAGTCCCCCGCCCGAAGACGACACGCGTTCGTGGCTCAAAGTCGAAGGGGACCATCTGCAGTAGACTCTACCATTCCCAAATTCAATCTCCGACGCTCTCGATATGCACACATCGAACCGGCTTACCCCTATCCAGTGGCTCATCTGCATCATCGCCGCGATCGGTTTCGCCTTCGACACCTACGAGCTGCTGATGTTCCCGCTCATCAACCGTCCGGCGTTGACTGAACTCGGCCATCTCCAGTTTGGCAGTGCGGAGTATCGGCGATGGCTCGGGTTGTTGTTCTACGTGCCGGCGGTCTGCGGTGGTGTGTTCGGCTTGCTTGGCGGGTACCTGACGGACCGGCTTGGGCGGAGGCGGGTGTTGACGTGGAGCATATTGCTCTACGCGCTGTCGGCATTGGCGGCCGGCTACACCACCAGCCTCTCGTCTCTTCTCATCCTGAGGTGCGCCACGTTCATCGGCGTCTGTGTCGAGTTCGTGGCCGCGACCGCATGGCTGGCCGAACTCTTCCACGATCCCGGGCAGCGCGAGAGAGTACTCGGATGGACGCAGGCCTTTGGCTCGATCGGCGGTGTCCTCGTGACCGGCGTGTACTCGCTGATCGTCAGCCACACCGCGTCGCTGCCTGCGATTCACGGCGTCCATGAACCGTGGCGCTACACGCTGATGTCGGGGGTCATTCCGGCGATTCCGTTGATTTGCATCCGTCCCTTTCTCCCTGAGTCTCCGCTATGGCGTGCAAAGAAAGCCGCGGGAACCCTGCGGCGTCCGAGCGTGGCGGATCTCTTCACCCCCCAATTCCGGCGGACGACCATCGTCACCACGATCATGTTTGCGTGCAGCTTCGGCGCCGCCTTTGGCGCCATTCAGCAGATGCCGCAGCAGATCGCGCCGGGACTGTCAGACGTCCGCACGTTGCCGCCGGCCGCGCGCCAGCAGGCCGTCGCCGCGGTGCAGTGGTTTCAGGAGATGGGTGGACTGGCGGGCCGGATTCTGCTCGCATTTCTCGCCGTTCGCATTCTGAGCCGGCGCTCGCTTCTATGGATTTTTCAAGTACCCGGGCTCGTTGTCCTGCCAGTGGTCTTCCTCGTCGCTCCGCACGAACCGCTCGCGTGGTCGAAGTGGGGGATCTTTGCGGTCGGCGTCTGCACGGTCGCGCAATTCAGTTTCTGGGGCAACTACATTCCGAAAGTATTTCCCACCTACCTGCGAGGAACCGGCGAGAGCTTCGCGGCGAATGTCGGCGGCCGCATGATTGGCACAGCGGCAGCGCTGGTGACGACGACGCTGGCGGGGAGCATGCCGGGTGGAAGCCCGAGCACGCAGATGGCATACGCCGCCGCGCTGGTCGGCCTGCTCGTCTACGCGATTGGCTTCGCTACCAGTTTCTTTCTGCCCGAACCTGGCCGTGATGGATTGTTGGAGTAGCCTGGCTTTCTCCTTTCTCCTTTCTCGTGTTGGTTCCAGGTGCGATCGCAGCGTGGCGGTGAATGACGGTGATTGAGATCACTGTTGTGGCCCTAGTAGTAACCCAATGAAGGATGCACTGCTTTCAGAATCAGCCCGAACAGCGGTCCCACGATGGCCGGAAAAATTCTCCACGCGACCAACAGTCCGAGCATCTGGAACATCGGGGTGTGACTGAGTTCGCGCAGTCTGAAGGCCAGGCTCTCGGGGATGAAGAGGCCGATGACCGATGCACCGTCGAGCGGCGGCAGCGGAATCAGGTTAAATGCGCAGAGCAGCACGTTCAGCGTGAGAAAGATCGACAGCAGTTCTCCCACGAAGCTGCGGCCCGCATCAGAGCCGCTGACGAGATGTTGGAAGTTGACGCTGTCGGGCGGCATGAACCAGCCGGTCGCAAGACCGACTTTGATCAGCACCAGCGCGACGATCGCGATAAGGAGGTTCCCCGCGGGACCTGCCGCCGCCATGAGCGCGGCACGTTTGGGATAGTGTGCGGCCCATCGCGGATCGTAGGGCGTGCTCGCCCAGCCGATCGCCCAGCCCTGCGTCAGCGCGGTCAGCAGCGGGACGACGAGCATGCCGATCGGCTCGCGCCGGATGTGGGGGATTGGTGAGAGCGACACCTGTCCTCCGTGATATGCCGTCGGATCGCCGCCGCGTAACGCTGCCAGCGCATGCATGGCTTCGTGAACCGTCGTCGAGAACAGGAAAGCGACAAACCACAGGAACCCGGTCGCGAGCGTCTGCTCATCCATTCACGACGTTGTAACATTCGCGGCGCTGTTGAAGCAATTCGCCTTTCCGGAGATCAGATTGTGAGACGACGATTCGCGTGTGTCATTTCAGTCCTCGTGACCTGCACTGCAGTGACGCCTCGCGCCCAGGCCACGCCTGACTGGCAGGCGATCGGTTCGGAGGCAGTTCGCACCATTCAGGAGTACGTCCGCATCAACACGTCGAACCCGCCGGGAGATGTGCTCAAAGCCGCAGATTTCCTCACGCGAATCCTCGAGCGCGAAGGAATTCCGGTCAAACGGTATGACTCAGGTCCAGGCCGCTCGATCGTCCTCGCGCGATTGAAGGGAACGGGTCCTGCCAAGCCGCTGCTCCTGCTGAATCACATGGATGTTGTCCCGACCGACCCGGCGCGATGGCAGCACGATCCATTTGCCGCGGAAATCGTCGACGGCAAGATGTGGGGCCGCGGGACGATCGACATGAAAGGGCTCGGGGTCGTCCAGTTGATGGCGTTCCTGTCGCTGAAGCGGCAGAACGTGCCGCTCGCGCGCGACGTCATCCTGATGGCGGTTCCGGACGAGGAGACCGGCGGGACCCTCGGCGCGCGCTGGATGCGGGCCGAGCACTATGCAGACATCGATCCCGAGTACATCCTCGACGAGGGCGGCTTCGGCAGCCGCGATCTATTTGCGCCCGGAAAGCTGGTGTTCGGAATTTCGGTCGCCGAGAAGAAGATACTCTGGCTCAAGCTGACGGCTGAGGGCGTCGCCGGGCACGGCTCGCAGCCGCACGATCAGAATCCGAACGACCGCCTGGTGCGCGCGTTGAGCCGTTTGTTGAACGACCCGCTCCCTCCGACGTCGTTCACCGTGCTCGACACGATGAAGTCTCGAGTGGGTACGTTTTCGGTCAACAAGTTCAACAATGCGATTCAGCATTCGACGATTTCGCTGACCAGCCTGCGCTCTGGTGTCGGCGATCCGCCGAAGGTGAATGTGATTCCCTCGATCGCCGAGGCGACCATCGATTGTCGGGTGCTGCCGGGAACGTCGAAGGATGAATGGATGACGGAAATTCGTCGTCGGCTTGCCGATCCCGCGATCAAGGTGGAGATTACCTACGAAGGGGACGAGCCGGTGGTGACGACACAGGATTCGACGTTCTATCGCGCGCTGGAATCAGCGGTGAAGCGGCGCCATCCAGACGCCATCGTGACGCCGATGGTCGTGCCGTATGGGACCGATGCCAATGGATTCAGGCCCCTTGGCGTGAAGAGCTACGGCTTCACGCCGATCGTCGTGCCCGCCGACGCGGTGATGTCGATGCATGGCGACGCCGAATACCTGCCGGTTGACGCCGTGGCCCCCGCAATTCAGATTCTCTTCGAGGCGCTGCGCGAGACGGCAGCGAAATAACGTGAGCCTGATAAAAGATATCGGCTACGCCGGCCGCGTCCTATCGAAAAGGCCGGGGTTCACCGTCGCGGTCACGCTGTCGCTCGCGCTGGGAATCGGCGCCAACACGGCGATCTTCAGCCTGCTGAATGCGCTGATGTGGCGGACCGTGCCCGTGCGAGATCCCGAAAATCTGACGCTTCTCACCCACAGCGGTGGCGGTCCCTTCATCGGCGGGTTCACGTATCAGCAGTATCGAGCGATGCGCGGCGCGCAGACAGACGCGGAGCTCGCAGCGTGGACGGCGGCGCGACTCAACGTCAGCATCGGCGGCAGTCTGGAGCCGACGACGGAGGGGCAACTCGTCTCGGGTAACTATTTCGGGCTGCTGGGCGTGCGTGCAATTGCCGGTCGCACGTTTGCGGCGGAAGACGATGCGGCCACAAACGGACAGCCAGTGGCGATGATCAGTTATCGCTACTGGAAGCGCCGGTTTGGCCTCGATCCTGGTGTGATCGGCCGAACGATTGCCATCTCGGGAACGCCGTTCACAATTGTCGGCGTCACCCCGCCAGAATTTTACGGTCTCGAGGTAGGGAAGGCACCGGATCTGTTCTTGCCGATCGCGGTGCAGCCGACCGCGATGCCCGACTTCGAGAATCTGTTGGATCGGCCCATCGTCTACCTCACATGGCTGCAGGTGGTGACGAGAGTGCCGCCCGGCCGCACCGCGCCGCAGGTGTTGGCGCAGTTGACCTCCGCATTTCTCCAGCACCTACCTAGAGGAAGCAAGACCGGTGGCGCGGCGATGCCCGTCGAGAGGCTCGGAGCGGAGCCGGCCGCCACCGGCATCTCAGAGCTGCGCCAGCGTTTTTCTCAACCGTTGGTGGTCCTGATGGGCATTGTCGGGATGGTTCTGTTGATCGCATGCGCGAATACCGCCAGCCTGCTCCTCGCGCGGGCGGCCTCTCGGCGCGGCGAGTTCGGCGTACGACTGGCTCTCGGCGCCTCACGAAGTCGATTGATCCGTCAGCTGCTGGTCGAAAGCATCGTGCTCTCGATGCTCGGCGGCCTCTTCGGGATTCTGCTGGCGATTGCCGCGACACGGCTCCTTCTTGTTTACATGTCGGCGGGAGGTGCTCCGATCTCTCTCGCTCTCACTCCAGATCTGCGGGTGCTCGGATTCACAGCCGCAGTCTCGTTGCTCACCGGGATCTGCTTCGGTCTGGCACCGGCGCTGCGCGGCACTCGTATAGATCTGACGCCGGCGCTGAAGCCGTCGGGCCGCTCGATCCGTGGAGGATTGCGAGGCGGCAAGATTCTGTGCGTCGCGCAGGTAGCACTGTCGCTCGTCCTGGTGATTGGCGCCGGGCTGTTCGTTCGAAGCCTGGCAAATCTGAACGATCGCGATGCCGGTGTCGATCGCGACAGCGTCCTGATTGTACGAGTTGAGCCCAGAGGCAGCGATCAACGGAACGTCCCAGGCACACCGGCGCGGCTGGACCACATCTACAGGGACCTGCTGACCCGCGTCGCGGCATTACCTGGCGTTCGATCCTGCAGCCTCGCCCAGTTCACGCCAACGACGCTGCGCGGCAACAATATACCGGTCACGCTTCCGTCTGGCGCCGAGAAGCGAGCGCTCGTCCCGATGGTTTACCCCAACTACTTCGCGACGACGGGAATCGCTCTCCTCGCCGGACGCGATTTCGATGCGCGGGATCTTGCCGCGGGAGCCCCGCTCGTCGCCATCGTCAACGAAACGTTTGCGCGGCAGGCGTTCGGAGGCGGCGTCGCAGTCGGACAACAGTTGCGACGAGGCGATGAGGTGCGCGAGATCATCGGCGTCGTCGGTGATTCGCACTACACGGATGTGCGCGGGAGCACCCAACCGATCGTGTATCAGACGTTTCTGCAGACGCGGACGGGACGCGGCCAAATGGCCTTATACGTGCGCACTGCCTCAAATACAGGCGCTGTAATCCCGTTGATTCGACAGGCGGTTCAGGACATCGACAGGAACCTTCCTCTCTTCGAGATCCGCACGCTTACCGAGGAAATGCGGACAGTACTCATTCAAGAAGAGTTGATCGCCATGTTGTCGACGCTCTTCGGCGCTCTTGCCCTGCTGCTTGCCTCGGTCGGGCTCTACGGATTGCTCGCCTTCTCGGTTGTTCAGCGCCGTGCCGAGATGGGCGTGCGGATGGCCCTGGGCGCCACCCGTGCGGATGTGATCTGGACCGTGATGCGGGACGCGCTCGCGGTCGTTGCTGCGGGCGCGCTGATCGGTGTGCCGGCGGCGTTGCTCATCGGCCGCCTGGCTTCGCACCAGATTGCAGGATTGCTATTCGGGTTGCAGCCAACCGATCCACTGACGATTGGTGCTGCGACGATGGTGCTGACGTTCATTGCCGCAGCCGCAGGCTATCTGCCGGCCCGGCGAGCCTCACGCGTGGATCCGATGGTGGCGCTGCGGACGGAGTAGAACGGCCGCCCGCAGCGGCGAACGTGGCTTAGTCCTTGTACTCTTTCGCGCTCTCCGATAGCGTCATCAGTACTTTTCGGTCCGGAACCTTCGTACGCAATCCGGCGAGTTCGTCCGCGCCGTTCTTGAGCGGCAGGGCGATCTGGCCACCTTCGATCACCGACCGATACAGGCCGGACACGATCTCCAATCCGCCATACGCCCGCGAGAATCGCAGCGGGTGCGGCTTGTTGTCGTCGTCGAGCCAATCAGCCATCTGATCGACGTAGGGCGCCATGTCGTGGTCGTAGTCCATGCCGCCGGGTCCTGATTCGACGCCGTTCTTCGTCACGGCGCGCCATCCGCTGCCGGTGTGCACTTCAGCGAACCCGTCGGTGCCAATCGCGCCAATCCGGCACTTGCGCCACCAGTACGGCACTTCTGGCACGTCGGGAGCGCCAGCGCCGCAATCGTAGACGCCGCGCACGCCGTTTCGGAAATGCACGACGCCCGCGACATAGTCGGGTGACGCGTGGCTGTCGGACAGTTTTCCGCGGCCGGCTGCCTGGCCCATCACCCATTCCGCCGGTTCGTAGTTGTTGAACCACGACGTGTACTCGACGAGGTGACTCAACATGTGCGCCGCCCAGCCGGTCGCGGTGCCGTAGACCGTGCGAACGTCGCCGATTGCGCCGCTGGCGATGATCTCCTGCACCTTCTTATAGTGATCCCCGTATCGATGCTGGTGGCTGATCACCGCCTTGACGCCGGAGGCTTCGAGCGCCTCCTTTATTGCCATCCCTTCGGCGCTGGTCATCGCCACCGGCTTTTCAAAAGCGATGAGTTTCGCTCCGCTCGAGATCCCCATCTGGACCAGCGGAAGCCGAACGTCGGGCGGAGTACAGAAGCAGAAGACGTCCGGCTTCACCTCGTCGACGAGGGTTCTCGCGTCGCGACTGCCCTTGACGCCGCCGAGCTTCGAGACGACGTCATCGAGCCGTTTTTGATCACGGGTGGCGACCCCGGCGAGTTCGAAGCGTTTGTTGGCGGCAAATGCGGTGGCATGGTGAACGCCGCGTTTCCCCATGCCCACCACGACGACTCTGTAAGGCATCGTCACTTCGCCGACTTGTCCCACTCGAGCACTTTGCCGACGACGTAGTCGACTTCAGCGGCGGTGAGTTCCGGGTACATCGGCAGGCTGACGCAGCTCGCCGCGTTCCGCTCGGCGTTGGTCACCGGTCCGACCACCCGCGCCCCCTTGCCCCATGGATACCCCTCCTGCTTGTGGATGGGAATCGAGTAGTGGGTCTTTGCATCGATGCCGTTCTTGACCAGGAAATCGACCAACGCATCGCGCTGCGAGGGGTTCTTGGTTTCGACGACGTAGAGATGGAAAACATGACGGTAGCCAGGCCGCACGTAGGGCAGATCGATGGCTGTCGCGCCCTGCAGTCCAGCGGTGTATCGCGAGGCCCACTGAATGCGCTGATCGTTCCACGCATGAATGTGCTTCAACTTGGCGCTGAGCACGCCGGCGTGCAGATCGTCGAGCCGGCTGTTGAATCCGAAGCTGTGAACGTTCCGCTTGGTCGATCCGTGATTGCGCAGCTGGCGCACGCGCGCATCGATCGCGGCGTCGTTGGTGACCAGCGCACCGCCGTCGCCGAACGTGCCGAGATTCTTCTGGATGATGAAGCTAATCGAAGTGGCATCGCTCAGTTCAGCGATCCTGAATCCATCGCCCGCGGCATCGATCGCCTGCGCGTTGTCTTCAATCACCCGCAGCTTGTGTTTGTCGGCGATCTTCTTGATCGCCGGCATATCGGCGCATTGGCCGTAGAGGTGAACGGGAACGATGGCCTTCGTCTTCGGGGTAATCGCCGCTTCGATTTTCGACGGGTCGATGCACTTGGTTTTTGGATCGCAGTCGACCAACACGGCAGTGGCGCCGGCAATCCAGATGGCCTCGGCCGTCGCGAAGAATGTGTTTGCGTGCGTGATGACCTCGTCGCCAGGCCCAATTCCCATGGCCATCAACGCCAGCCAGATCGCATCCGTGCCGTTGCCGACGCCAATCGCGTGCGACGTTTTATGGAACGTGGCCAGCTCCTGCTCGAACTGCTTGAGCATCGGGCCTTGCACGTACTCGCCGCTTTCGATGACGCGTTTGATGTTCGCGTCAATCTCGGCCTGGATGTTCTTGTACTGGCGAACGTGACCGTAGAAACCAACCTGCATCATTTGTCCCAACATCTATGAATTCCTCCGCTATAGGGCTCAGGGCTCAGGGCTCAGGGCTCAGGGCTCAGGGCTTAAGGCTTATTGGTCGCCTTCTTACTTGCCGCCTGGAATAGGCGCGGCGCCATGTCGGTCAGGTTCTGGCGCCAGAGCGGCCAGACGTGCGCCATGTCCGGCACTTCCTGCTCGGTGAACTGCACGCCCTTGGTGCGCAGCCAGTCCTTGAACTGACGGTTAACGCCGATCAAACCATCCGCGGTTCCGCAGACGATCCACAGCATGCGAATCTGCGAGTTGGCTTTGGCGTCGAGCGTCGGGAACGTTTTCGCGAACACCGCGGGGTCCATCGGCTGCGGCGCGGCGCCGCGGCCGCCGGCGGCGGGCGCTCCGTCGAAAGCGGCCGGGAACAGCATCGGCGCGGAACTGAATGCGCCGATCCAGGCGAACTTATCGAGATGATTCAAGCCGACGTAGAGCGTCTCGGCGCCGCCCATGGAAAGACCGGCAATCGCGCGCTGCTCGCGATTCTTGCTGACGTTGTAGCTCTTGTCCACGGTCGGCATCACTTCGTCGAGCAGGATCTTCGAGTAGCCGACGAGGTTATCGGCCGTGCGTCCGCCGGTCGGTCCCGTCGAGGTGCCGTAGCCGAGGGGCGTGACGACAACCATCGGCACGGCTTTCTTCTCTGCGATCAAGTTGTCCAGAATATTGTCGGCGCCACCGCCGCCGGCCAGCCATCGCTCTGCATCGTCGCCCAAACCGTGCAGCAGGTAGAGCACCGGATAGGGTTGTGCTCGATGCGCATCGTAGCCAGCCGGAGTGTAGACGAAGAAATCACGATCGTCGCCGGCGATCGCCGAGTGATACGCGTGGCGCGTGATGGCGCCGCGCGGAACCCCGGCCGAAGGCAGCCATGGCTTAGGGCCGGGAACGACGAACAGGCTTTGGAAGCTTCCGAACGATGTCTGCACCTGGCGATTCGCCGGATCGTTCATCGTCGCGCCGTCGACGACGAGCGAATAGGTGTAGATGTCAGGGGTCATGGCATCGCTCGTGAGACTCCAGACGCCTTGCTCGTCCTTTTGCATCGGCAGTCGCTTTCCGCCCATCGCGACTGCCACTTCCTGTGCATTCGGCGCGCGCAAGCGGAACGTGACGCGGCCGTCGGCGCTGACCTCGGGCGATTTCACCGGAGCCGCACCACGCCCTCCGCGGCCCGCAGGCGCTGCGGCTTGAGGCGTCGGCGTCGGTGGTGTTGGTGCCGGCTGCTGGGCGGCCAGAAGCGACGAGAACGCAATCGCCGGAGCGAGCGTCAGACATATGCGGCGAATTCGTGACATGGCACCAACTCCTGTGATGGACGTGAATCGAAGATTGTATCGATTTATCCGAGGCAAAACAGCTTGCCGTCCTGCGAGCCGATGACCAGGCGGCCGTCTGCGATCGCCGGCGAGGCCGAAAGCGGTCCACCCGCTTCGAACTGCTGAACGAGCCGTCCGTTCGACGTGTCGAACACGTACAGCTTACCGTCGTTCGATCCGACGTAGCCGCGGCTGCCTGCCAGGGCTGGCGACGAGTCGATGCGTGCGCCAGTTTGAAACGACCAGATTTCCTTGCCGGACGCAGCGTCGAGCGCGTGCAACATCTTGTCACGACCGCCGACGAAGACGCGGCCTCCGGCCAGCGCGGCCGACGAGTAGAACGGAAAGTTTCGATCCGGGTGATGATACCGCCACACGATCTTTCGCGTCTTCAGGTCGGCGGCCAACACTTCGTTCTCGTACGTTCCGTAAAACGCGCGTCCATTCGCGATCGCCGGTGATGCACCCGTATAGGCGCCCGACGACAGCGTGAACAATTGCCGGCCGTCGGCGATCCGGATGGCGCGCAGAAGCGCGTCGCATCCCGTGATGTAGGCAACCCCGTCCACTACTGATGGCGTCGCGTGAACGTATCCGTCGGTCCGCACCTTCCACAGCAGCTTGCCGGTCTTCGAGGCGAGGGCGTAGAGGTGCGAATCGTACGAACCGACCAGTAGCGTGTCTCCCGCGATCACCGGCGACGATTTCACTTCTCCGTCGGTCTTGAACGTCCACGCCGCCTTCCCGGTGGCCCTATCGACCGCGTGCACGGTGCCTGATAGATCCCCGATATAAACGAGACCGCCGGAAATTGCCGGCGACGATTCGCCGATGCCGTCCGGTGATGCCTTGTATTTCCATTTCGCGGTGCCGTCGGCCAGGTTGACCGCATGGAGCTCGCCGGTTTGCGATCCGACGTAGACCACACCGTCGGCAATCGCGGCTGACGATTCGATCGCGTCGCCCGCGTCGTAGGTCCAGCGGAGTGTCAGCGTGTCCGGCAGTGTCGCGGCCGTGGTGCCGAGAAGGGCCGCCGATCCCCGGAACTGCGGCCACCCGGACGCGGGCGCTTGTGCGGAGGCCGTGGCAGCGCAGAGTGCCGCCACCGCGACGATGAGGCCACGATCCCGCATCGGCTATTTCGAGCCTGATGCGCCTTCGGAGATCGCGAACAGCTGATTGCGATTCACGATGAAGAGCGTGCCGTGGGCCGGAACGGGAGTCGAATAAACGGAGCTGCCCATGTTGTTCTCGCTGATCACCTTCAGCGTCTTGTCCGCCGCGAGCACGGTGACGTCTCCATCTTCGTCGCCGAGGTAGACCTTTCCGTCGATCACCATCGGCGATCCCCAGATCGCCGCAAACATGTCGTGGGTCCAGAAAGGTTTGCCGGTCTTGATATCGAGCGCGTGGAGAAAGCCGCTGAAATCTGAATAGAAGAGAATCCCGTTGTAGACCGACGCGGTCGAGATCGATCGCCGGATCTTGTCGTAATGCCACAGCCGGCCCGACTCCGTGATGTCGCCGCGCTTGGTCGCGTCGATGGCGTAGAGATGACCGACCCCTTCGCCGTGTTCGGGATCTTGCCCGTTCGCAATGTAGACGACGTTGTCGAAGAAGACCGGCGTGCTGATCACTTCATTGCGCGTTTTCGGCCAGACTGATTCCTTCGGATTGAGATCGAATTCCCAGAGCTTCTTGCCCGTCAGCGCGTCGTAGCTGCGAATCCAGCCGTCCCCTTGTCCGACCGCGACCTGTACCGTATCGCCCACCTTGCCGACTGACGGCGACGACCACTGCCCATGAAGAATCCGCTCGCCGACCGAGTTGTCCTCCCAGACGAGCTTTCCGGTCTTCTTGTTGATCGCGATGATCGCCGGCGCTTTCGGCGACGGGATGTTGACGTGGCTTTCGTCCTGGCCGTTCGAGGTGTTGACGAAGATCAGATCCCCGTAGCTGACCGGCGACGCGTTGGCCATGTTGTGCTGCATGACGCCCAACTCGTCCATCATGTCGTAGCGCCAGATCACGTCGACGTCGGTCTCTTTGGTGTTCTTCTCATCTTTTACCAGGCCGTCATTGGTGCCATCACGAAAGCCATCGACGTCCACCGCCATCAGCTCGCCGCGATTGGACATGTAGTAGACGACGCCGTCTTCGACGAGCGGCGACGAGCAGATGCCCTGATACGGCCAATCGTTGGCGCGTCCGGCCGCCAGTTTGTCGTGCACCGCCTGCCACATGAACTGGCCGTCCGATTCGCGAAACGCCATGAGGACGCCTTTGTCCCCCTTGACGTTGGGATCGCGCGGCCCTTCGTTGTTGGTGCCGACGAAGACCATTCCGCCCGCCACGACCGGGTTGCCGTACGCCTGCGAGCCCAGCTCCGCCACCCACTTCACGTTCTTCTTCGTCTTGACGTCCCAGGTGGTCGGCAGGCCTTTCATGGTCGACACCATGTTGCGGTCCGGGGTCCCGCCCCACATCGGCCAATCGCCGGAGCCAGGATCGGAAGTCGCGAACGCGAGTGAGCCGACGAGTATGAAACCCGCTATTGCGAATAAAAGTTTTTGCATCGGAGTGTCTGCCCGGATCCCGCACCACGGATCCCGGCTGCCTATTTATTTCTATACACCTTTATGTTGTCGTAATAGATTTCCGACCCGCCGCCCGCGGCTGACGGCGCGTCCGCATACAGCCCAGGTGCGCCTTTGGTGCTGCCGATCGGATCGATACGTTCGATCGCCCACGTCGCCGGCTCCGGTTCACCCTTTGCCCACACCTTGCCGCGCGCGCGAACCTTGCCACCGCCGAGCGACTGCACCTCGAGCTTCATCGTGTACCAAGTATCTGCCTTCCACGGGAAATCCGCTTTGACTGTCCGCTGGGTCTCCGGCTGCCACGGCTGCAGTTCGATTCGCTCATGACTGCCGGAGAGCATCATTTCGTAGCGTTGCGCGACGATGCCGACGTCGCCGCGTTGACGGCGCTTTTCCATCGCACGCACGTCCGCTTCGATCGTGTAGTCGCTGTAGTCGGGGCCGCTGAAGAACACGCGGCAGCGTTTCGCAAATGCGAACGGATTCTCCGCGAGCTTGACCAGGACCTTGTTGCCATCCAGTGCGCGCACGGCGAACTTGCCCGTCGCGTTGACCCAGTGAGCCGGCGGCGTCTCGCCGCTTGACTCGAAGTCGTAGGTCCACGGCAGATCGGGAATGACGCGAATGCGTGCGGCGCCGGTGATGGATCCGACCGCCGCTTTCACCAGGCCGGCCTGCGCCCCGGCTGAAGGATCGGGCGTGAATCTGCCATTGGTGATCGTCCCTTTCAGGTTTTCGAGCGTCCAGGTTGCGTCTCCCGCTCTCGCGAGTGACTGCCCGTTGGCGTCGAAGCCGCGGAGGCTCAGCGCGAGCGCCGCCCCGGGTTTGAGGATCTGTTCGGTCGGTGTCACCAGGATCGATGCCAGGCCGCCGCTACTCAGCTCACCGTCGCGAATGCCCCGGAGCGTGTCGGGATACGCGGTCGGCGTCTTCGGACCAATCGCAAACATGTTGTCCATCGACACCACGTAGATGCGACCCCGCGCGACCGCCGGTGACGCGATGATCGCCGACGGCTTACCGTCCGTCCCGGGCGGCATCTCGTCTTCATCGAGCACGTCCACACCATCCGCGCGTGGTCTCAGAACGTAGAACTTGCCATTCTCAGTGCCGACATACAGCTTGCCGTCGGCGAGGACCGGCGACGACTTCTGAATCGTCCCGAGATTTTTACGCGACACCTGGTGTCCGTCTTTGACGTCGAACGCCAGCAGCACGCCGCCGTTGTCGACGACGTAGATGCGCTGGCCGTCAGAGACGGGAGAGCCGTAGCCGGCCTGCACGTCGCGCACGATCCACCGGGCGTCCTTGTCGGTCAACGTCCCCTTCGACGCAGCCGGCACGGCGGCAATCATGCCCATCTCGTTGACGTCCATGTTCTCTTCGCTGTGCGTGACGATGACGTCTGGTCCGACCATCAGCGCCGACGTGTTCAGCCCGCGCTTGCTGACGTTCCAGTGCCACACCGGTTCGCCGGTCGCGATCTTCAGCGCGTGCATGGCGCCGTCGCTGCCGCCGGAGAAGAACAGGCGAGTGCCGTTCACGTCGGCCACATAGGGGTTGGCGTAAATCGTGTCGGTCGGACGTCCCTCGGGTGCGCTCACCCAGAGAACCTGTCCGGTGGCCGTGTCGAGCGAGATGAAACGATGCGCGCCGCCGGCGTATTGTCCCCAGCTGAAGGTGAGCCCGCTCACAATCAGCTGCTTGCCGTCGATGATCGGGCTCGACATCCGCCCGCCATGCGTCGTCCACATCCCCATTTCTTCCGCGAGCGATCGTTCCCACAGCACTTTGCCGTCGTCTTTCGACAGCGACATCACCAATCCGTTTGCGCTAATGGCAAAGACGTTTCCGCTCAACCAGTCGACGACAGGCGACGACCATGCGAGGCGATGCGCCGGCACGTCGCTGGTGAACATGTTGTAGCGGTGCTCCCACAGCAGCTTGCCCGTGTCGGCGTTGAAGCACATGACCCGCTCTTGCTCAGAAGCGCCGGACGCGGACGTGTTCTGCAGATACAGATGATCGCCAAAGACCACCGGGCCGGATCGTCCGCCGTACGGCACTTGCCACGCGAGGTTCTCGCCGGTCGTCGACCATGTGGAAGGCAGGTTCGTCTCTTCGGAGATGCCGGTGCGTGCCGGACCGCGCCAGTCAGGCCAGTCCGAGCCGTGCAGGATCGCGACGACGGGCAAGGCGAGCACAAGAACGAGCCAGACGGGCAGGCGACGGGAGTCGTGCGATGTCATAAATGTCCTGATGGGAAAGGTGCTGCCCCATAGTTTCCAGTTTCCAGTAGCCAGTTACCAGTCAATTTCAGTTGCCAGTTGCCAGTTGCCAGCTTCGGGTTCGAACGGAATGCACAAAGTCGCTGGTCACGCTGGGGCGCCAGTCGTCCCATCCCTCTGCCAACTGGGAACTGGCAACTGGAAACTCGAAACTGATTACTGCTATACCCATTACGCATGACTGGGTTCAACCGCTTCATCACGGCTGTCGCCGTCCTTGCTGCAGCGTCGTCCTTATCAGCCGAGAACTGGCCGCAGTGGCGCGGGCCAGGAAGTCAGGGAATTTCGAGCGAGCACAACGTGCCGACCGAGTGGTCACCCACGAAAAACGTTGCCTGGAAGACGGAACTGCCAAGCGGCCATTCGTCTCCGATCGTCTGGAACGATCGCCTGTTCGTTACCGCCGCAATCGAGGGCGACGTGGTCCCTGGAGCCAAGGCCGTCGGCCACATCGTGGACGGCCAGGTCTGGCTGCATCCGGACAGCGTCGCGGCCGATCGGAAGCACACGTTGAAGGTGCTCGCGCTCGACGCGCGCACCGGCATCGTACTGTGGGAGCGGACGGCGTACGAAGGAACCGTCTACGACGCCCGTCATCGCCGCAGCAGTTTTGCCGGACCGACCGCCGTCACCGATGGGCGAATGGTCTACGCGTATTTTGGTCCGGAAGGGCTGTACGCGTACGACTTCTCTGGCCGGCTTGCCTGGAAGGCGATCGAAAAATTCAAGACGCTCGGCCTCGGCACCGGGACGTCGCCGGTGCTGTTTCAGGATCTCGTCATCATCCAGCGCGACGAAGACGAAGGGAAAGCGTCGGCCATCGTCGCCTACGACAAAGAGTCAGGACGTCAGGTGTGGAAGACCGCGCGGCCGGTCCAAATCAGCTGGTCGACGCCGGTTCTCGTCGCTGTCGCGAATCGCACCGAGCTCGTCACAAATGGCACCGAGCTGGCGATTGCCTACGATCCCGCAACTGGCAAAGAGCTGTGGCGGACGACCGGGGTCGAGAGCAATGCCATTCACACACCACTGGTGGGGAAAGGACTCGTGATCGTCACCGCTGGATTTCCCGAGAAGAAGGTGATTGCGATCCGCGCCGGCGACGTCTCAAAGGACAAGCGCGTGGCCTGGACCTACGCCAAGGGCACCGGCTACGTCGTCTCCAACATTCTTTATGGTGATTACGTCTACCTGCTGACCGACGCCGGAATCGTGACCTGTCTCGATGCCGAAACAGGCGCGGTGCAATACGAGGGCACTCGGCCTCCCGTCGCCTCGCACTTCATGGGATCACCGGTCGCCTTCGGCGGATTGATCGCCATGACCAGCGAAGAAGGGGACACCTTCATGTTGAAGGCGGGTCCCAAACCGGAAATCGTCGCGACCAATTCCATCGACGAACCCGTGTATTCATCGGCGGCCATCGCCAACGGGCGCATTTATCTCAGAGGGGAGAAGCACCTGTTTGCGATCGGGAAATGAAACCGCTTCACCGCGACGGCGATGATCGCGTCATGCCCTGGCGGTCATCACGTCGATCATCGCGTCGCAATCCCACGCCCGACCACCTCTAGAGTGGCCGGTTTTCCCACACGAGGATGTCACCCGCCTCACCATCCGCGCCGATGCGCTGCATTCGCACGACTCCGCTGTCTATGAGTCGCTCGATGGGCTGGCTCTGAGGAAATGGTCCGCTCACACAAAACGTCGTCAGCGTGGCGCTGGGCGCAAGGCCCTCGTGTGGCCGCCCTCCTCCAAAGGTCCGCCCCGTCACGAGAGCGAAGTCGAGGGTCGTATCGTTCAGTTCCGGAACATTCGAGACCTGCTCGATCAAGTGGAAGCCAGAATCGACGGGACTGATCAGCGTGTAACCGGTCGCCTCGCCAGGGACGTCGAAGCCAATCGCCGTAATTCTGGAATCGTAGGGACTGCTGTTCCTGACTCTTAAACAGACGACGCTCAGATCCGTCCCCGGGATCGGAACTGGGAAATCCACCGTGCTTCCGTTTGGACTTTGCACCCTGGCGCGTGCGTCGTCCCGATTGACGATTCCCACATACGTGTGTGCGTGGAGGACGGACCCGGCGATCAGCGCGAGCACCGCTGCGACCGCGAACCTGCTGTTACGAACTGAGTGACTCATAAAGCCTCCTGTGAGCGGGCTGGCCCGTAGGGACAGCAAACCGGCCGACGTATAATCGGCGCGCCCTTCCCTCCGTGTCCTGTCAACAGGCGGAAAAAAGCGCGAAATATTCATGAAATCTGACCAATGGCGCTTCGGGTCGTTTCTGTTGACGCCAGCGGAACACACGCTTCTGCGCAACGGAGAAGCAATCCGGCTGGCCCGGAAGGACTTCGAACTGCTCGTCGCGCTCGTCGAGCGTGCCGGCCAGTTGGTACGCAAGGAGGAGTTGCTCCAGCTGTTGTGGCCGGACGCCTTCGTCGAAGAAAGCAATCTCACCAAGCACGTGTCGAATCTGCGGAAGGCTCTGGGCGACCTTGGGGACGCCGATCGATTGATCGAGACTGTGCCGAAGGTCGGCTGGCGATTCGTCGCGCCCGTCACCACTGTCGAAGTCCTGACGTCCACCACGATTCAGCGGCGCCCGCGGTGGCGGCGGCCTGTCGTTACGGCCCTGGTAGTGACAGCAGCAGTCGCCGCGGTCGCAGCCGGCCTCCGAACTCGCAACACGCCGCCGGATCCGGTATCGCACGACTGGAAGACGCTTGCCGTGCTTCCATTCACGCCACTCGAAGGACACAGCGACCCGGTCCCGTACCTGGGGATTGGACTCGCAGACGGCATCATCACGCGTCTGAGTGGGCAGCGTCTCCTGCCGGTGCGGCCGACGAGTCGGGTTCGGAGCTATGCGAGCGCCGCGGCGCGGAACGTAAAGACCGTCGGAGAAGAGCTCGGAGCGGACGTTGTGCTCGAGGGCCACATCCAGCAGGACGGCGACGTCGTTCGCGTGACCGTTCAGTTGTCAGACGCCAGGCGCGGCGCGCCGATCTGGGGTCAAACGTTTGATCAGCCGATGGCGGAACTCTTCCGATTGGAGGACGCCATCGCCGAGAGGGTCGCCGCCGAGCTGCGACTGCAGATCGGCGCTGCCGGCCAGGAGGGCGTCCGGCGACGATATACCCAAAACGTCGATGCGTACAAGGCCTACCTCGCAGGCCGTGACGCGATGTTGCGCTACACGCCAGAATCGGCTCGCACCGCGGTGGGACTCTTCGAGCGCGCGGTCGCGCTCGATCGATCGTATGCGCTCGCACGCGCCGGCCTGGCGATGGCCAGCGCAGACATGTACCTGCGCTTCGCGTCCGCAAACGATCAGCAGCAGTGGGGCGAGCGCGCGGAGCGTGAAGCGTCGGCGGCGCTGGCGATCGATCAGGATCTGGCCGAGGCGCACTTGGCGCGGGCCGCGGTACTCCGCAAGCGCGAATTCGATTGGGACCAGGCGATTGTCGAAAGCCAGCGGGCGCTCACGCTGAATCCCAACCTCGATCAGCCGCATCTGATCGAGGCGGCAGCGTACTACCATCTCGGTCTGATGGACCGGGCGCGTGACGAACTGGAGCGCGCGCATCGTGGCGGTGTAATTGACCGCGTCGAGCCGATGCGAGTGGAAGCGCTCATCGCGTTCTTCAGCGGCGACATCGACACGGCGCGGCCCCGCCTCGAGGAGGTGAGCCGCCAGAGCAGTCGTGCGATTGGCGACACCTATCTCGCACTGGCCTACTTCTATTCAGGCGACGTCGACCGTGCCCGCCGCATGCTGGAGACGCTGTCAACCGACGATTCCGCCTCCACGGCTGCGCGCGCGACCGCAGCGCTCGCGGGCATTCTCGCCGCGTCACGCGATCGCGATGGCGCCCTCCGACTCATCGACGCGGCGCTGCAGCGGCCCTATCGCGATCATCACGTCGCCTACAGTCTTGGCGCCGCCTATGCGGGACTCGGCGACACCGCGAAGGCGATGCAGTGGCTGCGATCCTCGGCCGAGACCGGCTTCCCATGCGGCATCTGGTATACGCGCGATCCGCTGCTCGCACCGTTACGCGGCAACGCTGAATTCAAGCAGCTGGTCTCCGAACTGGAGGCGCGCGGGACCGCAGCCGTCAATCGTTATCACCAGTGAGTGGCGCCCCTGATGTCAACGACGTTCACCGTCACGCTGCAAACTCGTCAAAACAGGAGAAACGGGAGCAACGAGAGCAAGAAGTTTTGGTTTGATCACGCTGCGACCTGATCTCAGAAACCTCCTTTTATCTTGGTAGTTTTGCGGTGTGACTGTGAGTGACATGTTTCATCGCGAAGGGATGCGCAAATCCTGCAACGCGGCGGCTTCGTTCGGGCGTTTCCCCACAGGATCGTACCTGTTCCTGCATGGCCGCCAGTTCGCATGAGCGGACGATGCTAGGATGGAGGCGCCATGAAGGTGAGTGAACTTCGCACCGAGATGCAGGCCGAGTTCGCGAACGTGCGCACCGAGATGCAGGCCGAGTTCAGGAACGTGCGCAAGGAGATGCAGGACGAGTTCGAGAACGTGCGCACCGAGTTCGCAAACGTGCGAGCCGAGATGAAGGTGGGGTTCGACGATCTCCGTGCCGAGTTGATGGCAGCGATGAAGGCTGAAGGAGAGACAACGCGGCGCCATTTCGACATCGTCGCGGAGCAGTCCCGGGATTTTCTCAAGGTGCTTGCCGACGGCATCGCTCGAAACACGGATCGTCTCGACGATCACGAAAAGCGAATCACGATTGTCGAAAGCTCGAGATCCTAGGACTTCTGTGGTTCCTGTAGTCGCGTATTTCCCGCGTATGCCCGTCGGGAGATACGACGCCGAATGAACCCCACAAGTCGGACTGAGCGCAGAACCGCCCACGTGGCGAGTACGATCGCCGTTCCGCCTATGTGTTCGACGAAGAAACCAAATACACGAAGCACCAGCATCGGCCCGCGGGGGACCATCCCGGTGCCTGGGCTCACACGCTCGAGGTAGATCGCGCCGTCAAAATCGCGCGCCAGCACCGTCGAGCGCGTCCATCGCCCCTCCATACGTGACCGCTGACGTATAAGCCATCCGGCGGAAGGATCATCGGTCGGCAGCGTCAACAGATTGATGAAATATGACGGCTGGCCCACTGACGCCAACAGCCGCTCCACGCCCACCTTATTGATGCCCGGCAACGCATGAACGGATAGCGGCGCGACATCAAGAAATTGTCCGCCTCCTGCGAACAGTCCGACGGCGTAGATCGAACGTCCCACCTTTTCCCGGATGTGCTGTCCCATCGACGGAATGCGATCGCCGACGGAGTTGTACGACACGTGGCTGTGATGTGCCCACAGAACGATCTTGTGAGTCGCCGAAACGGTCTCGCGCAACACCAGCGCGTTGTCTGCATTGAGTTCGTCGCGCGTTTTCTGCCACGTCAATGCGTGTTCGCACAGTGTGACGTGGTCTCGGAGATTGTCGGGAATCAGGCGAAGAGCGGCCACGTGCGCGGCCGGCCGCTCCTGCTGCACGCGAGGCGCGATCTGTTCGATCCATCGCTGCACTGAGTCGATGGCAGCCAGCGCCGGCTGTTTCGCAGCACCAAGTCCAACTGAAGAACCGACTGTGCATGCCAGGATCGGACTGACGGCAGCTGAGAGCTCACGCCTGGACGCGTTCGGACCCGATGGCGCCGTTCCAAATGCCTCGAGAGCGTCAAACAGCGCATCGAGCACTGACGGTTGCATTCCAAACTCGGCTGACGCACCGGTCTGGATGTCGAAGCTGGTGAGATACAGGGGAGAGGCTGTGCCGCGGGACGCGTCAACATACGCCATCAATGCGCGCATCTCGACCGTGTTCCAGAGCTTGAACCATGCGAGTTGCTGTGCCCGTTCGACCCGGCGCTCAGCGGATTCCTGAGATCGGTATAGGTGTTCTTGCGCGAGCCATGCCTGAGTCAGCGACCCTTCGAGCGCGAGAACATCGAAGCCCAATACTTCATGAAGGTACTGCACCAGCCGAAGTCGGGCACGCGGAAACTGGGCGGTTACATGGATCGATTCGCCGAGTTCGACGATCGATCGGTCCCCAACCGCCTCACGCAAGACGCCGAACGAATTGGCAGTGTACGGGGCGGCGAAGTCAATCGAGACTGCCGCCTTGGCGAGAGACGCTCGATCCGCTTCTCTGGGCGCAGACGATAGTGGGACGAGCGAGACGATGAGTTCCGCGGCTGCGGCGACGATCAGAACGAGTCCCAGTCTCTTGACCGAGCGCACCGGCGGTATTGGACGAGCGTCGTCGAACGCAGGTTCAGTACCCTTTCGTCGTCACCCAGAAACTCTCTTCCCACGACCCGCCGGGCGGAATGCTCTGCAAGTCTTTGTAGACGCCCTTGTGCGCAAGGTTCAATGCGTTGGTGATCGCCACCATCGGCTCGAATGCAATGAAGCCTTTCGTCGTCGGGGCGGGCACGCCGTCGGGAGGCGGCACCGCCGGAGGCGCAACCTTCACCCCTTGCGCGGGATCGACCGGGAATGGACCGGACGGGGCCGGCGGAGGGGGAGGAGCACCCGGCGCACCGGCACCCTGTCCACCAGCGCGACCTCCACCTCCACCGACACCACGGCCGCCGCCTGCGCCGGGGAGCGGCGTTGACCACATCAGCACGGTCTTGTATTTCGGGCCGAGGATCGCATCCAGCTCTTTGCCGTTGTACATCAGCCTCATCGTCGCGCGGCCGTTCGCATCGCGCACCAGATCGGTGAACACGTCGTCAACCAGCGCGTACTTGCCAAGCTGAATCGACGTTCGGTCAGACCCGAAGAAGTTTTCAATCGGCTGCGTCTCACCGGTCGGAAGGCGCTGAGGAATTTCAATCCAATGCGTCTTCGCGTCCGCCGACACCGTCCACTGGTTGCGGTTGCCATCGGGCAGTTCGTAAATCGGGTGATATCCGATCACCACCGGCATCGGCTCGGCGCTAAGATTGTCGAGCCGCGTTCGTACCTCGAGCGCTCCGTCGGCGACGCGATAGGTCATCGTGATCGTGTGCGCGAAGGGGAACTGTTTCATGAATTGCGGGATCTTGTAGAAGTCCAGCTTGCAGGTCACCCATGCGGCCTTGCCATCAGCTTTGTACTCCACGAGCTGCCAGAACTTGGTCCCGTTGACATAGCCGGTCGACGGGATTGGTCCGCGGACGTTCCCCAGTTCGAGATCGAAGTTGTACTTCTTGTCGTTGGCGTAAAACGCCGTCTCGTCGAGACGATTGGCAAACGGCGCAAGGATCGGCATGCCGTTCAGTCCCGGCCGCGCCATGAAGTCGGCCAGCGTGGGGGAGGTGCGTACCAGATCTTTCCCTTTGACCTGAATGCGCCACGCATTGCTCATGCTCCAGACGACCGACACGTTCATCTGGGCGGTTGCATCGGCGAGTTCGACGACGTCGCCGTCCTGTTTTGCGGTATAGCGCTGGGCCCGGGCCGGCGCGGCAACCGCGAGGGCGAGCACCGCCGCCAATACTAGTGGAAGCAGCTTCATGGGGTTCTCTCCGACGGAGAGGATACACGAAGGGCGGTGATGCTTGTCAGCTTCCAGCTTCCAGCTCCCGGCTTCCAGCTTTAAATCAGTTACCGGGTTGATCTGCAGCGACTCGCCGCGGCAAGCGAACTCGACGCGAAGAAACGGTATGATCGGAGGGCCTGCCGCCGGAGACTGGGGTCATTCATGCGAAACGCCATTTCCGCTTCGATCGTCGCGATCGTGCTTGGTCTGACTCTTTCTGCCGCACAGAAGCCTGAAGACGGAGCGATCCCTCCATCGAAAAGGGGCGATACGCTCGTCATCCGCGGCTGCGTGTCGGGATCTTTGCTGAAGGATCTACGCGCGCAGAAAACCGATCCGGTCACCGGCGCGGAAACCGCTGTCGTCTATCGGCTGACCGGTGAAAAGAAGCTGCTTCATGTGATTCAGAAAGAACACCAGGATCAGGTACTCGACGTCACTGGTGTGCTTGCCTCCAATCCGAACGTCTCCAGCACCACCCACAGCAAGCAAATGGGCAAAACGCGCGTATTCGTCGGCGCCGGGAGCCAGGAGGCCTCCATGCCGGCGCAGCCGCCCTCGTATCCATCACTTCGCGTCACCGCGTTCGAAGTCGTCCGGCCTGGCTGCTCCACGAACTAACACGCCCGCACCTTCTGACGCGCTAATATCGCGAGGCTTGGAAGGAGTTCCCATGCGCAAACGTTACCTGGCCGCCTTCGCGTGTCTGCTGCTTGTTGCCGTGCCTCGTGCGGCCGAGAAGCGGTTCATCAGCGACAAAGATCTGCTGAAGTTCACCTGGATTGCCGATCCGCAGATCGCACCGGATGGCTCGGCGATCGCCTTCGTGCGCGTGACGGTGAACGAAAAAGAGAACCGTTACGAGACGTCACTCTTCACGGTGGCCACCACTGGCGGCGAAACGCCGCGGCGATTGACGTCAAACGTGCGCGACGTCATGCCGCGATGGTCGCCGGACGGCCGGCGAATCGCGTTCGTCCGCTCGGTCGAGAAGGACGGTAAGCCCCAGGCCGGGCAGATATTCCTCCTCGACATGACCGGCGGCGAGGCGTATCCGCTCACTCAAGACACGAAGGGCGTGACCTCGATCGAGTGGTCACCGGATGGCAAAACCCTGGCGTTCACGGCGCCGGTCGGTGGTGAGGAGCAGGACAAGCGGGATGGGAAGGAACAGGAAGCGAAGAGCGACGTCCAGGTGATCACGCGCGCTGTCTATCGCTCGAACGGCAATCCGACCTACGTCGATGCCGCGCGGCACACACACATCTTCACGGTCGCCGTGGCCAACGGCGGCGACAAGCCGCAGCCGAAGCAGGTCACCGCCGGTGAGTACGACGAGCGCGAAATAGAATGGGCGCCGGACGGTTCGAAGATCTACTTCATATCCACACGCGTGCCCGAGGCGTACTATGAGGAGAGCGACTCCGACCTGTATAGCGTGCCGGCGACCGGCGGGTCGATCGCTCAGATCGCAAGCATCGACGGCACCATCAACGCTCCGCGCGTGTCACCCGATGGACATCGGATCGCATTCGTAGGAACACCTCACGGCGATCCAATCCGTTCGTACAGCCAGTCGGATCTGTTCGTCGTCGACGCAGTGGCTGGCAGCGCCCCGCGGAATCTGACCGAGGCGTACGACTTTGATATCGCCAGCGGGATCGGCGGAGATCAGGCACCTCCGCGAGGGCAGAGTGGCACCAGTATCGTGTGGTCGAAGGACGGCGCGTCGCTGATCGTCGTCTCGGCAGAACACGGTAGCGCGAACCTGAAGCGTTTCACGATCGCGACGGGCAAAGTCGACGCTTTGACGAGCGGGCAGCACGCCGTTGGGGCGTTTACCGCGACGCCGGACGCGTCGACTCTCGCAGTGACGATCTCGACCCAGACCAATGTCGGCGATCTCTTCATGATCGATACGAAGCCGCGCCAAATCACACACGTGAACGAGGAGTTGTTCCGGGACATTCAGCCAAGCGAGCCCGAGGAGATTTGGTACAAAAGCTTCGACGGCAGGAACATTCAGGGCTGGATTCTCAAGCCGCCGGATTTCGATTCCGGCAAGAAGTATCCACTGATCCTCGAGATCCACGGCGGACCGCACGCGGCGTACGGCAATGTGTACACGCACGAGTTCCAGTGGATGGCGGCGAAGGGCTACGTCGTGCTTTTCACGAATCCGCGCGGCAGCACGTCATACGGCCAGGACTTCGGCAACATCATCCAGTTCCGCTATCCGGGGGACGACTATAAAGATCTGATGGCCGGCGTCGACGAACTGCTGAAGCGAGGATACGTCGATGCGAACCGTATGGGTGTCACTGGCGGCAGCGGCGGCGGACTGCTCACGAACTGGACGATCACCCAGACCCAGCGATTCAAAGCCGCGGTCGCGCAGCGTGATATCGCGGACTGGTACGGCTTCTGGTTCACCGCTGACTTCTGGCTCGCGAAGCCAAGCTGGTTCCGCAAAGCACCGTGGGAAGATCCGCAGGACTACGCCGCGCGATCGCCGATTACCTACGTCGCGAACGTGACGACACCGACGATGTACGTGCTCGGGGATCAGGATTACCGGACGCCGCCAGCCGATGGTGGCGAGATGATGTTCCGGGCGCTCAAGTACCGAAAGATTCCGACCGTCATGGTGCGCTTTCCCCGCGAGAGCCACGAGCTCTCACGCTCGGGCGAGCCCAGGCATCGGGTCGAGCGCCTCCAGCACATCGTCGGCTGGATGGATCAGTGGCTGCAGGGAAAGAGGAATCCCGCGTATTCGACCAACTAACGAAACGGATCCCGCGATTCGTCGCGAGCTCGCAGCTCGCCGGGAGATGGCTCACCGGGGTTCGAAGCCGTCCAGATGGAGGCGCTTGTCCAGCTTGTCCCGGAGCACGCAATAGTTTGCCTCGATGAACTTCGGGAGGAGGCTCTCATCGGTGCTGTGCACGTAATAGCGGTTCAGGCCGTCGTCCATCGCGAAGATGTAGCCGTTGTCGATCAGGATCGATTCCCACTTCTGTTGAGTGGCTACCTCGGTCAATGGGGCCGTGGATTCGGCCATGATGACGCGCGGGTGATATCGCTTGAAGTCGATACCGGAGAGCACCTGCTTTTCGAAGCCTTCGACGTCGACGTTCAGGAACGTTATTTCCGATTTGTTCTTCGCGTGCTCGTCGAGCACCGCGTTCAGCGTTGTCACGGGGATCATGATCTTCGTGAATTCGTATCCCCTGGCCCGATGTGCCGCCGCGATCGCCGGACTGAGCGTTGAGAGCCCGGAGGCCTTGCCGCCCCCCTTGTAGAACGGCAGCTCGCCTGGCCTGTCTGAGATTGCCACACCTTTATTCGTGTCCTCGGGCCTCGACTTGTTCAGCTTCTCGATCAATTCAGGAATTGGCTCGATGTTGATGCCGCGCCAGCCGGCCAAATAGAAGTACTTCGTGACGCTTTTGTCGTCGGGATCGTTGGCGCCGACATCGACGTAGAAGCCGTGTTCGTGATCCTTGAAGACGTAGGCGAGGACGTAGTCTTCGTAGAACTGCGAGTAGTAGGTGGGCCCGTTGCCGAACGGTCCGCGCGGCGGACACTGAATCGTGGTCGTGGATTTGTCGACGGCCAGTGGCGCGGTAGCTACGGCCGCCTCGGAGACGCGCTTGGCCGGGTTACTGCATCCTGCCAGGAACGCGCTCGCTACCACTATTGCGGCTGCGGCGGAAGCGCTCGGTCGACCGATGCACAACGAGTCGATGCGAAGTCGATCGGTGGGCGGCGCGGTCACAGTGGGCATGCGTGCAGGAGTGTAACCGCTCTGCAATCTAATCGTCCAAGCTCATCCAGTTCGGCAACGTTCGCCTCGTCACAGCGTCACCGTGCGAGTTACCATCGTGTATGAACCCGATACGCACCGCGCGATGCAGACGCACCCCAAGGTCACCGCTCGATGAGTGACGGCGGCGTCCCCCGCTCGACGCCCGGCACCATCGAACTCCTGGGAATTGAACCGCTCGAGGAGCATGCGCGGCGGCTGGCCGCTCTC